>JADMIO011251649.1_pt1 | contig 54119 bp, 46 predicted proteins | sample 8958161 | NCBI WGS metagenome assembly JADMIO01 (sample SAMN16585339, study PRJNA669376) | soil metagenome | isolation source: Crop rotation soil | place: USA: Cullars Rotation, Alabama | collected 2011
GTGTTGATGATCGCCATCATCTATCCCACCGTCCAGAAAATGCCGCGGCCGCCGTTGTCCAAGCGGTTCACCGATTCCCCGGAGTTCTGGGGCGGTCGATTCATGTTCTCCAGCCCCAGTAACCGCGCCGATCTGTACGCCCTGGCGGAAGCGATGAAGACCCGTCCGTTCGCGAAGATCGGATTCTGCGGCGACGGCGATTTCGCCGACTACCTCGTCCAGCGCATGGCACTCGACATCGCCCAGCGACGCGGCCTGCCGCCCCCGGAATTTACGAACGTCGCGCCCTCGTTTCCCGTGCCCGGGAGCAAGGTGATCGAGCCCGATCTGATCGTCACCAAGCCGGGTGTGGAGAGCTATTTCGACGAGCCGACGGGCGCGGATTTCTTCGCGTCACGCCGCGGCGAATATTTCCGGGTCCTCTGGCCTGCTTCGCCTGCGGTCGAGAAGCGCGATCAGTTTTACGGATTTGACAACCCGAGCGGCCTCCTCCCGGCGGAGGGCCCGTATCCCAAGTGGAGACTTCCCGTCGTGCGATGGGCATTGTTTCCCGAAACAAAGCTGAGGGTTCATGCCGAAAATGCAGGACCGTATACGCTGCGAATGGTGCTCAGGATAAGTGATCCGACGCAGGGACTGACCGTCGAACTCAATGGGCGAGAGATCATGAAAAAATCGCTCCTGCGAGACTGGCCCTGGCTGGTGTTTCATCTGAACTTGCCGCTGGAAAAGGGCGACAACGAAATCGCGCTGCGCTACTCTTCCGGCACCCCGGGAGCCGACGGCAAGTCGCGTGTGGTTCTCTATCACGTTTTGCAGGTCTACCCGACACCGGCGGCGACGCATGAAATCGTCCCCGCAAGCCAGTAAGATCGCCGTCCGATGCAACTGCAGCCATCAACCATCGAGCTTTCCGTCGTCATGCCGTGCCTGAACGAGGCCGACACGCTCGCCGGCTGTGTTGAGAAGGCCATGACGGCGCTGCGCGAGCACAAGATCGACGGCGAAGTGATCGTCGCCGACAACGGATCGACCGATGGCTCTCCCGACATCGCCACGAAGGGCGGCGCGCGGGTCGTCAACGTCGCCGCCAAGGGCTACGGCAACGCGCTAATGGGCGGCATCGCCGCGGCGCACGGAAAATTCATCGTCATGGGTGACGCCGACCAGTCGTACGACTTCGCGGAGATTCCCAACTTCATCAAGAAACTGCGTGAAGGAAATTCGCTCGTCCAGGGCTGCCGGCTTCCCAGCGGCGGCGGCACGATCATTCCGGGCGCGATGCCGACACTCCATCGCATCTGGGGAAATCCGATGTTCTCGATGCTCGCCCGGCGTTGGTTCGGCGCGCCGATCAACGATGTCTATTGCGGCCTGCGCGGTTTCACGCGCGAGTGCTACGACCGTCTCGACCAGCGCTGCACCGGCATGGAGTTCGCCACCGAGATGATCATCAAGGCGTCGCTCTACAAAGAGAAGATCGCCGAGATCCCGATCACGCTGCATCCCGACGGCCGAAAATCGCACGCGCCGCACCTGCGAACATTCCGCGACGGCTGGCGGACGATGCGTTTCTTCCTCATGTGCAGCCCGCGCTGGCTGTTCCTCATCCCCGGCATGGCGCTCGTGATGCTCGGATTGATCGGCTACACACTCGCGCTGCCCGGCGTCACGATCGGCAGGGCGACCTTCGACGCGCACACGCTGCTGTTCGCGAGTCTGGGACTCCTGCTCGGCTATCAATCGATCCTCTTCGCGATCTTCACCAAGACGTTCGCGATCAACGAAGGACTGATGCCGCCGGACCCGAAGTTCGATCACTTCTTCGATTTCGTCTACCTCGAGCGCGGCATCGCGCTGGGCGTGCTTTCATTCCTGATCGGAGTCGGCCTGCTCGTCGCTGCCGTGCTGCAGTGGGCGAGAGCCGATTTCGGCCGGCTGGATTACGGCCACACGATGCGATGGGTCATCCCCGGCGCGACACTGACGGCGCTCGGATTTCAAACCGTCCTGTCGAGTTTCTTCGTCAGCATTCTCGGGATGCGCCGCCGATGAGTGATCCTGAGTTCGATTCTTTCGCCGGCAACTACGACGAGGCCCTCCAGCAGGGCCTGGCCGTCACCGGCGAGAACAAGGACTATTTCGCGCACGGCCGGCTGAAGTTCCTCGCGGATCTTTTGAAGAAACTGAAAATCGATCCGCCGCGAAGCGTTTTGGATTTCGGCTGCGGCACCGGATCGGCGACGCCGTTCCTCATCGAGTGCCTGGGCGCGAAGAAGATTCTGGGTGTCGACGTCTCCGATAAATCGCTCGATGTGGCGCGAAAGACTTACGGATCGAATATCGCCTCGTTCCAGACGATCGACAGTTTCCAACCCGACGGCAGTTTCGATCTCGCCTTCGTCAACGGCGTCTTCCACCACATCCCCCTCGACCAGCGCGAATCAAGCGTCGCCTTTGTCCGCAAGTGTTTGAAACCGGGCGCAGTTTTCGCCTTCTGGGAAAACAACCCCTGGAACCCCGGCACGCAGTGGGTCATGGCCCGCTGCCCGTTCGACGGCGACGCCATCAAAATTTCCCCGCCCGGAGCGAAGAAACTTCTCCGCGGCGGCGGGTTTACTATCCTGAGAACGGATTTTCTTTTCATCTTCCCGAAAATGCTCTCGATTCTCCGCGGCCTCGAGCCCATGATTTCGAGAGCCCCGCTCGGCGGGCAGTACGAAGTCCTCTGTCGCGCCCCCATGTGACGCGCTGAACGAACAATGGAATGTTCGAACGTCGCCTCAAAATTTTTCTGAGCGTGCTCCTCCTGGTGACGATCACCCTGTCCCTGCGCGCATTTCAAGTTCAAGTTGTCGACGGCGAATTCTGGACGCAGCGCGCGACCAAGGTGATGCAGCGCTCGCAGCTGATCGAGACGACGCGCGGCCGGATTCTGGACGTTCGCGGAAGAGAGATGGCCGTCGACGCGGCGTGCATCGACGCGTGCGTCGACTACCGCGCCATCTTGAAAGAACCCGATCCCGCGTGGATGCGCGCCCGCGCACTCGATCGGCTCGGGACGAAGATGGGATCTTCGTATCGCAAGCTGACTTCGGAAGAGCGCAAGAAACGATTGGCGGATGAGACCGAAGCCGTGCGGGCCGACATCGAATCGATGTGGACGACGCTCGCGGAAGTGTCGGGACAGACTGTCGACGACATCCTCGAAACCCGCTCGGCGATCGTGCAGCGCGTCGAAATGCGGCGGCGCTATGTCTGGTATCGGAACTACGAACTGGCCAAGCGACGCCACGAAAACGCCGAGCCGTTGCCGCTCTGGCAGCAGTGGTTGATCGATCCGGCCAAGAGTGCGCCGCAGGTCGACAGCTTCGCCGTCACCGTGGCCGAGCAGACCGAGCCGCACGTCATCCTCCGCGCGGTCAGCAACGAGGTGAACAATTATCTCGGCAAGAACATCGAGCGATATCCCGGATTGATTCTTCGCCCGAGCACGCACCGTTTCTATCCATACGGCGAGGCCGCGTGCCATCTGCTCGGCCATCTATCGCGCGTCACGCGCGAGGACCTGGCGAAGGATCCGAATCTCGGCGGCGACGAGCTCAAACAATATTACCCCAACGATCTTATCGGCCGCGGCGGACTCGAAGGGCTCGGCGAGACGATCCTGCGCGGCGCGCGCGGCCGCATCGATCGCATGATCAACCTGAACCAGATCGTCGGCACCACGCCTGCGACGTCCGGCGGCGATCTGCACTGCACGATCGACATCGAGCTGCAGAAGGAAATGCAGAATCTTTTCCGCAATGCGAAGATCAAACGCGCGGACGGGAAAGAAGAAGAGCATGAGATGCACGGCGCTGCCGTCGTGATCGACATTCCGACCAACCAGGTCCGCGCGCTGGTGTCGTATCCCACGTTCGATCCGAATCATCTCGACGATCTGTATGGCGTGCTCGTGAACGATGACGTGAACCGCCCGCTGTTCAACCGCGCGACACAGTCGCAGTTGGAGCCGGGATCGACCGTGAAACCGATTGTCGGTCTCGGAGCGATCACGCAGGGCGATTTCACCGTCAACGACAAGATCGAGTGCACCGGCTACCTCATGATCGGCGGCCGCAAGTGGGGCGTGGGGCGCTGCTGGGTCGCTTCGAAGTTCGAGAAGCAGCTTAAGGAGCAGGGGATGTCGGTGGCCCATCATCCCGTGCCGAGCGATGCGCCACACCCGACCGGATTTTTGAATCTCACCGATGCGCTCGAGCGCAGCTGCAACATCTACTTCGAAACGGTCGGCGACAAACTCGGCATCGAAGGGCTGACGTACTGGTTCGATCGATTCGGCATGGGCCGGCCGACGGGCATCGGCATCGCGGAAGCGAATGGACGACTGCCGAGCAGCTATCGCGGATTGAATCGCAGGATGACCGGCTGGTTCGCCGGCATCGGCCAGGGCCAGGTTGCGGCCACGCCGATCCAGATGTGCAACGTTGCGGCGACGATCGCGCGTGATGGCATTTGGATGAAGCCGACGCTGACGAACGAGATTTCTTCATCCGATAGTCGCGTCGATCTCAAGCTTTCGCCCGAGGCCATCGCCGCGGCGAAGGCGGGGATGATCAAGGTCGTCAACAGCCGCGCCGGCAGCGGGTACGAGATGCTGCATCGCGAAGACGTTCAGATCGCGGGCAAGACCGGCACCGCGCAGGCCGCGCGGTTCAGCATCCCGGTGCGCAACCAGCACGGCCAGATCGTCCGCGACCCGACCGGCAAAGTGCAGCGCGAGTTCCTCGAGCCGTCGACCGACGATCACGTCAACCCCCGCGCCCCGTGGTATCGCGGCCACGGCGAGGGCGGGAAAGATCTCACCCACGCCTGGTTCATCGGCTTCGCGCCCGCGAACAACCCGCAGATCGCGTTCGCCGTCCTCGTCGAATACGGCGGCGCCGGTGGCACCGCGGCAGCACCCATCGCACGCGAGATTCTTGAAGCGTGTGTCGAACACGGATACCTTGCGCGGCGAGGCAAGTGATTCGATAAGAAAATGCGCCGCCAAGTCGCCAAGAGCGCCAAGGAATTTCATTTCAAATTCCTCTTGGCGACCTTGGCGCCTTGGCGGCAGAATTTGATTTGATCCCATGACCGATCCCGCGACCGAAACCTCGACATCGCCACCACCGCCGCCGCGGCAGGTGTCTTCACTGGTCTCGCGGCGGATCTGGCTCGAGCCGCACGTGCGGTTCTGGTGGATCTCGGCGGGCGCGATGCTCGTCATCGGTCTCACGCTCGGCGGGATGGGTTTCGTCGATTGGTCGCGGCAGAATCGATTGATCACGGCCGGCCTGGCGATCCAGGCGAAAGTCGTCACCGCGGGCGGGATTTACCTGGACGGCAAAAAGATTCCACCGGCCGAGCCGGTCGTGCTCAAATACGACGCGAACGGACAGCAGTATCAGGTGAACGGATATCTCGAAGGCCGCAACGAACACATCATCGTCGGTGAGAAGGTGCCGATCCGTGTCGATCCCGACAATCCGAAGATCTGGACGTACCGCACCGCGCCGTCGCCGCTGGCGTCGCTGCTGTTGGGATCGTTCATCGTGCTGTCGGTTGCACTGCTGGTCGGCGCGATCGGGATGCTCAAGCGCGCCAGCCTCGTGAGGCTGTGGAAGAGTGGCCTCGCGCAGGCGGCGCTGGTGCTGAAGTCGCATCACTCGGCGATGGCGCCGGGCGCGCGGGTCGTCGAATGCACACGCCGCGACAGCATCGACCGCCGCATTCTGCGCGTCTTCGTCCCGACAAGCATCGCCAAGACGATGAACCGCGGCGACGTGATGTGGGTGATCGCCCGCGACGACAAATCGACAAGCGCCGTCGCGGCGGCGTGGTTCGAATGACGTACAAGAGGAATCAGAAGTCAGAATTCAGATGCTGACTTCTGACTTCTTCCCCCAATGAGCAAACTCTGGCGACAACTGGCGATCGCAACGAACTGGCCGGTGCTCGTCGCCGTCGTGGTGCTGACAACGATCGGCATCATCGCCATCTGGGCCGACACTCACGAAGACCCACAGCAGGAATGGAAAAAGCAGATCATCTTTTTTGCAGTCGGTATCGGCGCCATGGCCCTGTTCCAGGGCATCAACTACCAGCTCCTCGGACGATTGGCGTGGGGATTCTATCTCTGCAGTCTGTTGTTGTTGCTCTACACGAACATCCCGCTGGCGCAGAAATGGTCCGGCATCGGCGGCGTGCCGCTCATCAACGGATCGCACGCGTGGATCAACTTCGGGGTGATGAGCCTTCAACCGGCGGAGCTCACGAAGATTTCGTTCGTGATGGTGCTGGCGCGATATCTCAGGTTCCGATCGAACTATCGATCGCTCAAAGGACTGATCCAGCCGTTCCTGCTCGCGGTGATTCCGGTGGCGCTGATTCTCAAACAGCCCGATCTCGGCACCGCGCTCACGTTCATCCCCGCGCTGTTCACGATGCTGTTCGTCGCCGGCGCGAAGATCAAACATCTGCTCGCGATCGTCGGTATGGGGCTGGCGCTCGTGCCGTTGATGTGGTTCAGTGGATCGGACCTGCCGGTGTTTCGTCTGATGCCCGAACTCGTGCGGCCGTACCAGCGCGATCGCGTTTACGCGATGTTCTCCAGCGACCCCGCCGTACTGCAGGCGAAAGGTTTCCAGCAGGACCAAGCCCTGATCGCCACCGGCAGCGGCGGATGGAGCGGCAAGGGCGCGGGCAACGTGCCCATCGGCCGCCACGTGCCCGAAGCGCACAACGACATGATCTTCGCCCTGATCGGCGAGCAGTTCGGTTTCGTCGGATGCGTCGCCGTGCTCGGCGCGTATATCGTCTTGTTCACCGCCGGTGTGGAAATTGCGGCGTCGACGAAGGAGCCGTTCGGGCGACTCGTTGCGCTCGGCATCGTGTCGCTCATCGCGGGCCAGGCGTTTCTGAATCTCGCGGTCGTGTTGCGCATCATGCCGGTCACCGGCATCACGTTGCCGTTCGTCAGCTACGGCGGCAGCAGTCTCCTCGCCAGCTGCATCGCGGCGGGGCTGTTACTTAATGTCGGGCAGAACCGTCCGCTGATCATCGCGCGCGAAGCGTTCGAATTCTGATTTCGCCGCTCTTATCGGACCTCATCGAAATCTCAGACTCCATTTTTGCCGCACCCAAAAACGCGGGGTAGGTTGTCTTGTCACGTCTCTTGGAAGGGAGATCATGAGGACAGTCCGCACCCAACGTGCCTTCACGCTCGTCGAGTTGATGGTCGTCGTCGGCATCATCGCGCTTCTCATCGGCATCCTGCTGCCCGTTCTCGGCCGCGTGCGAGACATGGCGGCGCGGACGGCGTGCGCGTCCAACCAGCGGCAGCTCATCAACTGCGTCGTCATGTACACGCAGGATTGGAAGGGCACGCTGCCGTTCAGCAATTTCGACGTGAACGGCTCGTACACGCCGCCATGGAAAACGGGCTGGCTTTACACGAGCCCGTACAACGTTTCGCTCAATCCGCCGACGAAGAATCTCGAGACGGGCGCGCTGTGGCCGTATCTCACCAAGTCGCAGAGCGGCAGCACCAATATTGTCTCGGGCGTGAGCGAAATCTTCCGCTGCCCGTCGGACAAAATCTTTTCGAACAACTCCACCGACTTCAAGCCCGTGCAGAAGTTCAGCAGCTACGTGATGAACGGCGCCGTGACCGCGTACGCCGCGGACACGCCCTACAAGATCACCAAGATGAAGAACGGCACCATCGCGTTCTGGGAAGCCGATGAGTCCGGCGTCAATGCGATCAGCTATTTCAACGACGGCTCGAACTTTCCATGGGAAGGAATCACCTCGCGACATCGCGGCGGCGGAACGGTCGTCTACTTCGACGGCCACGGTGGCTGGATGAGCAAGAAGGAATTCACTGCCTACGCCGGCAGCAGTTCGACGTCGTCGCCGACGAAACCTGCGCCGAACATCCTCTGGGCGAATCCGGGATCGACGAACGGCAAGTAAACAGATCCGCAATCCCCTCGCCTTGTCACTGCATCGCGCAAGCACTACATTCCACCCATGCGGCGGTGGACTCTCGCGCTCATCTCACTCCTTCTGATCTCCGGCTGCGGGCCCGACGCCGATTTCTCTCCCGATCCGGTCGTGAGCACGCTGTTCGGGCCCACCGCCATGCGCATCCATCCGATCTTCACGCAGGTGAAGGACTGGACCGGCGACGGCAAGCCGGACGGCATCGAAGCGCTCATCGAATTCCAGGATCAATTCGACGATCCGACCAAGGCGTCGGGCCGGGCGATTTTCGAGTTGTTCGAATACCGCCGTGATTATCCGGATCCGCGCGGGCCGCGTGTCGCCAATCCGTGGATCGGTTCGCTGGTGACGCTCGCCGACCAGCGAGAGCGGTGGAACCGCACGAGCCGCACGTACAGTTTTCAGCTCGCGATGCCCGATATCGCAACGACTCGCTCGTATGTGCTGAGCGCGACGTTCGAACAAACCGGCGGCGGACGATTCTTCGATCGCGTGATCCTTCAGCCGCAGGTGCCGGAGACGCCGGCGCCCAAGGCGCCGATGTTGCCGATGCCGACCGCACCGCAGGAGCCCCGCAGTGCCGAACCCGCCAGCACCCAACCTGCTCGACGTTGATCCCGTTCCGACGCTCCGCAAACGGATCGCGACGGAATTGGGCGAATCGTTCGTGTCGGGAAAACCGATCCGCATCAGCCGCGCGCCGGGCCGGCTCGATGTGATGGGCGGGATCGCGGATTACACCGGCTCGTTGGTGTGCGAGATGCCGCTCGACCGCGCCGCCGCCGTCGCGATCCAGGAGCGCGACGATCGGCAGATCCAGGTTTTCAGTTTCAATCTCTTCGACGAACACAAGCCGTTTACTTTGCAGATGCCGGTGGATTCGCTGGCCGAATTCTCGGCCGATGAAATCCGGAAAGAATTCAACGAGCCGGGGCGGAAGTGGGCGGGATATCTGATCGGATGTCTCTTCCTGTTGCAGGAAAATAATCTAATCGATCTGCGCGGCAGCAAGATCAAAGGCTTCAACATCGCGCTTTACAGCACGGTGCCGCTCGGTGCCGGCATCAGCAGCTCGGCGGCGATCGAAGTGGCGACGATGATCAATCTCGCCGACCACTTCGGCGTGCGAAGCAAGATCAATCGCATGGAACTCGCGTCGATGTGCCAGGCGGTGGAGAATCGCATCGTCGGCGCGCCGGCGGGGATCATGGATCAGGTCACGAGCTGCGCGGGCGAAGAAGGAACGATCCTGCGATTGCTCTGCCAGCCGCACGAGCTCGGCCAGCCGCTGCCGATTCCGCGCGGCATGCGGGTGCTCGGCATCAACAGCAACGTGAAACATTCCGTCGGCGGCGGGATGTACGGCAAGACGCGCTGCTCGGCGTTCATGGGCCACGCCATGATCGTCGCCAAGATGCGCGAGATGGGCGAAGCCAGCGGAAAGAAGCTCGAGCGCGATCCAATGAACGGCTATCTCGCCAACCTCGATCCCGACGACTACAAGAAATATTTCCGATCCTATCTGCCGGAATACATGTGCGGCGCCGAATTCATCGGACGGTTCGGATCGACGATCGACAAGGCGACCACCGTCGATGCCGAAACGATCTACCACATCCAGCACGCCACCGACCATCACGTGCTCGAGGCGATGCGCGTCAGAAACTTCGCCAAACACATGGAAGACGCCGCCGCGGAAAGTGATCCGAACAAACGCGGCATCACCCTCGACAAGGCCGGCCACCTGATGTACGCCTCGCACTTGAGCTACACGAACGATGCCATGCTCGGCGCGCCCGAGTGCGATCTGCTGGTGGATCTCGTGAAGAAGCGCGAGAAGCAGGGCCTCTACGGCGCCAAAATAACCGGCGGCGGCAGCGGCGGGACGGTCGCAATCCTTTGTGAAGTGGGCGAAAAGAGTGATATCGCCATCAACGAAATCATGGTCGAATACGCGAAGCAGAGCGGCCACAAACCCGAAGCGTTCCTGGGCAGCAGCGACGGCGCGTGGAAAATCGGAACGGCGGTGATCTGAATGACGCTCGAAAATCGTGAAGACATTCTCGACAAGCTGATCGATTTCCAGTCGATCGTGCGCGGGCACATCATCGAATCGCGGAATCGAACCGGGCTGGCGGAAGTCAGTCACTCCACGCCTGCCGATACGATTTATCAGATCGACACGGAAGTCGATGCGCTCGTTGAAGAGTTCTGCCGCGAGTGGGCGCACGAGATGCCGCTGGTGCTGATTGCCGAGGGAATCGAAGGCGGGATTCGCGATGGCGTCAAAGTTTTTCCCGAAGGGTCGCGCGAGGAGGATGCGAAGATCCGCCTGCTCGTCGATCCGATCGACGGCACGCGCGGCATCATGTACGACAAACGCGCGGCGTGGGCGCTGGCCGGCGTGGCGCCGAACAAGGGGCTGAACACTCGGCTGCGCGATATCGAAGTAGCGGTGATGACCGAACTGCCGACGAGCAAGATGGGACACGCCGATGTTTTGTGCGCGATCAAGGGCGAAGGCGCGGAAGGTTTTCGCATCGACCTGGTCAACGGCGACAACCACCCGCTGCCGCTGCAGCCGTCGACGGTTCCCAAGATCGATCACGGATTCGCCACCGTCTCCAACTTTTTCCCCGGCACGAAAGTTCTGGCGAGCCAGTTGATGGAGCGCATCGTCGAGCGGCTGATCGGTGCCGCGGATGTGACCAAGGCCACCGTCTTCGACGATCAATACATCACCACCGGCGGACAGTTTTATGAGTTGATCGTCGGCCACGACCGATTCAACGCCGATCTGAGGCCCCTCTTCTACGAAGCGCAGAAACAACCGGCGGGCCTATGCGTGCATCCGTACGACTGCGCGTCGCTGCTCGTGGCCGAGGAAGCGGGCGTGATCATCACCGATGCTCGCGGCAATCCGCTCGACGGGCCGATGGATGTCACTTCGGGCCTCGCGTGGGCGGGATTCGCGAATCGTGAACTTCAAAAGTCGATCGAGCCGATCATCATCGAGTTTCTGCGCGAGAACGGGATCCGCTGAATGACCGACGTTTCGACCGAGATCCACACGACCGACACTCGCTGGGCGGATTCCTTCGCGTCGTTCTTCGACCGCTGGCGAAAGCCGCTGTTCGTCTTCGTCCTCGTGATGTACCTGATCGGCTTCAACGGCCAGTGGCGCATGGAGCCGGACAGCGCGCTGTATCTTTCGATCGGCCGGAATCTCGCCGAGGGGCGCGGGTACACGTATCACGGCAGGGTGGATCGGCTGGCGTACCCCGGCATGCCGTGGGTGCACGCGATGTTCTTCAAGATGTTTCCCAGCGGTACGCTCGTGCCGGTGCACGTGTTCATGCTCGGCTGTGCGATCGCGACGCTCGCGCTGACGTATCGATTGCTGCTGCTGCACGGCCCGCGCGCCGATGCGGTCATCGTCACGTACGGCATCGCGTGCTGTTACACGTTCTGTCGATACGGCTACGAGCTGCGCAACGACATGCCGTTCCTCATGGGCGTGATGGCGTTTCTCGTCGGCTACGAATCGCTGCTGGCGCGCTACGTCGAGCGCGTGCCGCCCGCCGGGCCGGCGCGGACGCGCTGGTTCGACTGGATATTTCTCGTTGACGGTTTCGCGATCGCCGTGCTGATGCGCCCGGCGATGTGGGCGCTGGTCGCGACGATCCTGCTCGCCGTCGCCACGACGATTTTCCGCCGGCCCATCAACGCGAAGCGCATCGCGCTGGTGCTCGGTGTGCTTCTGGTCGTGATCGTCACGGCGACGGCATTCTTCCAACTCGATCCGCGACGGGTGCAGTCGGCGCACCGGCTCGACGATTACGAAGGCGAGTTTCTCGTCCGCGTCGAGCGCAACCTGCCAGGCGTCCTCAAAGAGTCGCTGCAGAATTTCGGATTGCTCACCGAGAAGATGGCGCCCGAGGCGCTGTTCTCGTTCGAGTTCGGGCCGGTTCTCAACTCGCTGGTGACGTCGACGATGTTCATCCTCGGCCTGTTGCTGTTTCGTCGTCGCATCATGTGGGGCCTGTGGGTCGCGGCGACGTTGCTGATGATCATCGTTGTGCTGCCCGGCGATCGATACCTGCTGGCGATCTTGCCGCTGCTGATCTACGGCTGGTGGCGCGGGCTGGTGTGGCTGAATCATCGAATACCCACCGCGAAGTGGGCGAATATCATTTTCCTGATCCTGCTGGGCACGGGATATCTGCCCAATTCGATTCGCGCGGTCGGCAAGGTGGTGATCGAGCAGCGCCGCACGCCGTTCCTGCGACACTACAAGGAAGGGCGCTACGAAGCCCTGCCGGCGTTCGCGCAGGCGATCGACGAGAACGTAGAGGTCCACGCGAATCTCATCGCGACGCGGAAGTTCAGCCGCATCCTCAACTTCCTCACGCGGCGCGACACGTTCGATCCGCGCGACCTGGGCATCATCGACACGCACGAGGATCCGATCTACGCAATCGGTCCCATCGAGAGCGACGCACGGGAGATGATCGATCGTCTGAAACTGCGCCTCGGCGACACGGTGACGACGATCAATCGCCGCCGCGGCCCGCCGTGGACGGTGCAGCACGCCTGGCCGATCTATCCGGCCCGACCGACAACCGCGCCGAGGTGAACGATGAAGATCAGCATCGTCACGCCGTCGTTCAACCAACGCGATTTCCTCCGTCAGACACTCGATAGCATTCTGAGACAGCGCGGCGAGTTCGAGATCGAATCGATCGTCATGGACGGCGGCAGCACCGACGGCACGGTCGAGTATCTCAAAGCGATCGACGACCCGCGGCTGACGTGGCGCAGCGAGAAGGACCGCGGGCAGTCCGATGCGCTCAACAAGGGCCTGGCGATGGCGAGCGGGGAGATCGTCGGGTGGTTGAACAGTGATGATCTGTATGTGGACGGCGCGCTCGCGGCGGTGATCGACGCTTTCAAAGCGCATCCCGACAAGAACTGGCTCGTCGGTCGCTGCGATATCGTCGATGAGAATGGCCGCGAGATTCGGCAGCGCGTCACGCGCTACAAGAACTGGGCGCTCTCGCGATACACGTACCGACGACTGCTGCGCGAGAACTGCATTTCTCAACCGGCTGTTTTCTGGCGGCGGGAATTCGGGCGATCGGCGGGGGCGATCGACGAATCGCTCCATCACGCGATGGACTACGACCTGTGGCTGCGCATGGGACGGGCGGGCGAACCGATCATTCTTGATCGATTGCTGTCGCATTTCAGGATGTATCCAACGAGCAAATCGGGTGCGTCGGTGACGGATCGGTTTGACGAAGGCGTGCGCGTGGCCGAGCGATATTATGGATCAGACTGGCAGAGCCGGGTGATTCACCGGCTCAATGTGGCGAAGATCGTGTGGTCGTATCGGGTGATGAAATTGCTAGGAAAATAGGGCTGATTTCGTCCGATTTTTTCGGCTGCGCATGATCGCTCAGTTGCTGCTTCTCCATCAGGATCCCGACCATCTGCGCCAGCGTCGTGATCTTCCGGTCCTGCACGCTCACGATCGAGAGCAGTTCGAAGATGATCAGGATCAGGAAGATCGTCACGCACATCAGCGTGATGGTTTTCTGTTCGATGTGCAGCCAGTCCGAGAGGATCTCCACGCCGCGCGGGAAGAAAGCGAGGGCCACGAACGGAAGTCCGAGCGCCAGGAACAGCAGGGCGTAGCGTTCCTTAAGTTTGTACGCGCGCAGCCGGCTGACCGCCAGAAGCAGCAGGAGTAAACCGAATACGAGCAGGATCAGGCTTCGGGTGAGATTCATGTTCGACCTCCACTTTCCCTCGCGGCCACGGCTCGCGGGCCATGTCCAACATCAGACACGTGATGACTTTCACAACGTAGAACAGCCCGCGCGTCAGCGGAATGCTCGAGAGCCCGCCGCGGCGTTGCCGCATGCGGACGGGAACTTCTTCGATACGGAACTGGCCGCGCTTCAGGAGCAGGATGACTTCGGGCTCGGGATAGTCTTCCGGATACCAGTGTGCGAACGCGCGGATCACGCGGCGGTTCACCGCGCGGAAGCCGCTCGTCGGATCCGTCATGTTCAACCCGGTGAAAACGCGAATGAGTCCCTGTAGCAGGTAGATGCCGATCATCCGCGAGAACACCTGCCGATATCGTCCCGGCTCAATGAAGCGCGATCCGACAACCAGATCCGCATCGCCATCGACGATCTTCTGAACGAGCCGCATGACTTCCGACGGCCGATGCTGCCCGTCGCCGTCCACCTGCACGGCGACGTCGTAGTCGTTCAGGGCGGCGTAGCGGTAGCCGGTCTGCATCGCGCCGCCAATGCCGAGATTGAACGGCAGGCTCACCGCCGTCGTCTTCGGGGGAAGCTGGCGGACGGTGGCATCGGTCGAACCATCATCAATGACGAGCACGTCAAAAGTCGGCAGCGCGCGATGGAGCCGGCGGACCAGTTTGCCCACCGAGGCCGATTCGTTGAACGCCGGCACGATCACCAGGCACTTAGGGCCGGTTTTCGGCTTGACGGTCTCACGATGGAAAATTTCAGAATCCATTTTGATTTCGCGTCACTCTAACCTACTGGATTGTGAAGAGGCATCCAAGGTTTTTTCTGATTTCCGTCACCACAATCAGCCGCCCCGTTTTTGCTGCAAACCATTTATTTGTCGGAAGATCGAGTCAGTTTGTACCACGCTCTCGCGCCGGCATTCTGGAGCGGAACGGGCAAGAACCTGCTCAGTCTTCGAACCAGCGGCTCGGCCTGTCGCCACCGGCTGACGGCCACGGGGGCGTCATCAGAACCTCGATAATAGCCGAACATTCCAATCCGTCGAGCCTCTTTTCGGGTCTCTTCACTGATCGAGTCTTTCGAAACCTTGGCCAAAGTGCGATGCACCAGGGCCAGTTTGCCCTCGCGACGCGCCGCGCGAAGCAAATCCCACCGCCAATTCGGGCTGGCGGTTGCGACGATCTGCAGCCCCAGCGGCCAGTTCTCCAACGCGCGGCGGTTGATGAACATCATCTCGGGATACAGATATCCTTCGAGCTTCCACATCCGATCGCCGGTGCGACGCAGGTGCGCTGCGCGGGTCTTGCCGTCGCCGGTTTCCCATACGTCGCCCAGCAGAACGGCGGCGGAGGGCGCGTCGGCCGCGGCCTTGGCGACCGCCGCCAGCGCGCCGGGCAGGACAATCGAGCCGGCGCGGGTCTCGCCCATGATGTCCCATTCCATGTTCGCCGCCCGCTGCGAGAGCGACGCGTAATCAGACGACACCGACGCGTCGCTGATGACGGCGCCGATTTTCGCTTTCGAAGGCGCTAGCGCGATCGCCTCGAATTTTCCCTTCGCCTCGTTGAAGATCCGCAGCATCTGCCGGGCCGATTCGGTCCAGCTGAATTTGGCGACCTGATCCTCGACACCGTCGAGAAGCTTCTGGCGGTTGTGATGATCGGCCAGCGTGTCGATGCACCGGCACAGCGCATCGATATTGCCCGGCGGGAAGAAGAGCGCGTGTCGCCCGGCGACTTCGCGCAGCACGGGAAGATCAGAACAGATCAGCGGGCAGCCCAGCGCCAGCGCCTCGACCACCGGCATCGCGAAGCCTTCGTAGCGCGACGGGATGACGACCGCCTGCGATCGCTTGTAGAGATATCGCAGTTCCTGCGGCTCCAGGTCCTCGGCGATCGTACACTTGTCGCCCAGGCCGCGCTTTTCGATCTCTTTTCGCAGCGGATATCCGTCCGGCAGGTCGTGTCCGACGAACACCACCGCCCGGCCCGTGCGGGCGGCGACGTCCAGCAGAATCTCCTGGTCCTTGTGCTTGTAGAACGCGGATGGATACAGCAGAAACGACTGCATGAAACTGCTGCGCGTCCAGTGGCCGGTGTCGCGCGCGTCGTTGGTGACCAGGTCCGCCTGCGGCGCGTTGTAGACCACTTCGATCTTCGAATCATGGATGAACAGCTTGTCCATGATCGCACGCTTGCAGTAGTACGAATCGGTCACCAGCGTGGTGACGGCCTCGGCCATCTGCGGGTAGTCCTCGTAGCGCGTGAGCAAGTCTCCCTTCGTGAAATTCTCAGGGAGAAAACGTTCCTGGATGTCGTGCAGGATCGAAACCGTCGGCCGGTCGTACAGCCGCGGCTTGAGGTGGTTGAGCGACCCGAAATACAGATCGAATTTGTCGACGTGGTCGAAGACGTCATCCTCATCGTGCACTTCGATGACTTTGACGCGCGTATCGGGGAATTGCGTACGGCACCACTCGCTGGTTTGCCGCGGCGTGAAGAGTACGTAGGTATTTTCCGTATCGAGTTCGAGCATCGCGCGGAACAACCCCACGAACGCGTATCGCGCGCCCCCATGGTTGAACGGCAACGGGATGAGATCGATGCCCGCACGCACCGCTGTGATTATGGCGGTTTGAAGGCCAAGTGAAAGCATCCGCGCGTGCGGATGTTTCGTCCGGCGGTGGTTTCGTTTCGAAACAGCAACCATTCCGATCAAGGCGAGGGGGCCAAGTCCCTGCCCGGCCAACGGCTGCGAGCGAATTGGCTCTGTTCCTTCTTTTTCATTTCGCATCGCGCACTCTCCTGTCGGGGCGGGATCGAATATTCGATCCCTCCCGGATCAAGGGGCGATGTTGCGCGTTTGGTCGACCACGCGCGCAACACTCACGCGCGATTCGCGGTTTTCCGTTGGAAATCGATAGACAAATTTCCGATTTTTCACGCCGCGGGCGCTGCGCGATTGGTCTGCCCGCTTAGACGCCCGTCGTTTGACCCTCCAAATCGCATCAATTACGCTTGGATTCGGTCATCCCATGCAAGCCGTTTATCAAGCTCGACACGAATCTCTGCCCAGCCTGCTGAACCCCTTCAACCTGGTGCGGGGATTGCTCGCGCATCGGGAATTGATCGGGCAGCTCGCCCGGCGGGAAGTCGCCGTGCGGTACAAGGGCGCGGTGTTGGGGATCTTCTGGTCGTTCATTACGCCGATGGCGATGCTGGCCATCTACACGTTCGTGTTCGGGACGATCTTCGACGCCCGCTGGGGCGAGGACGCACGGACGGGCGCGTTCGCGATGATGTTGTTCTCGGGGATCATTCCGTTTTCGGTTTTCGCCGAGACGAGCAACCGTTCGCCGACGATGATCCTGTCGACGCCGAGCTACGTGAAGAAGGTGGTTTTCCCGCTGGAAGTTCTGCCCGTGGTGGCGTTGCTGTCGACGCTGGTTCACGCGCTGATCAGCATCGCGATCCTGGTGGCCATGACGCTGGTGTTGATGCACACGGTTTCGCCGCAGATCTGGCTGCTGCCGATCGCGTTTCTACCCTTGATGCTGTTGTGCCTGGGCCTGTCGTGGTTCCTGGCGTCGCTGGGGATGTTCCTTCGCGACATCGGCCATGGGATTTCGCTGGTGGTGGTGGCGCTGAATTTTCTGACGCCGATTTTTTATCCGATCGATCGCATCACCTCTCCGCTGCTTCGCCGGCTGTACTACCTCAACCCGCTGACGACGATCGTGGAATCGTTCCGCGTGGCCCTGCTGAACTACGGCCAGATGCATTGGTGGGCGTGGGGCGTGACGACAATCGCGTCGGCCGTTTTCGCGATGATGGGTTACGCGTGGTTCATGAAAACGAAGCGCGGATTCGCGGATGTGATTTGAATGAAGATGCCGTCAGCTCAACTCGATTCGTCCTCGCCCGCGATTTCCATCCGCGGGATCAGCAAGGTTTATCATCTATTCGAGCGGCCGATCGATCGGCTCAAACATCAGCTCTTCGGCCATCTCAAATCGTACGGCAAGGAATTCTGGGCGCTGAAAGATATCGACCTGGAGATCGGGCACGGCGAGACGATCGGCATCGTCGGACGCAACGGCTCGGGCAAGAGCACGCTGCTGCAGATCATCGCCGGCGTGCTGCAGCCGACGACGGGCGAGATCGCCGTCGCCGGGCGGGTCGCGGCGATGTTGGAGCTGGGCAGCGGCTTCAACCCGGAATACACCGGCAAGGAAAACGTCTTCATGAACGGCTCGATCCTCGGCATGAGCAAGGCCGAGATGGAGCGGCGATACGACGAGATCATCGACTTCGCGGAGATCGGCGACTTCATCGATCAACCCGTCAAAACATATTCCAGCGGCATGTACGTTCGGCTGGCGTTCTCGGTACAGGCGTGTATTCGTCCCGACATCCTGATCGTCGACGAAGCCCTCAGCGTCGGCGACGCGAAATTCCAACGGAAATGTTTCCGGCGGATGGAAGAGCTCAAGGAGCGCGGCGTCACCATCCTGTTCGTCACGCACGATGTCAACGCCGTCATCAATCACTGCTCGCGCGCGGTGTTGCTGGAGCAGGGGCAGATGGTCGCGCAGGGCAGGCCGCAGGAAATCGTCGAGCGGTATCAGAAGCTTCTCTTCGGCGCCGACACCAGCGGACCGATCCAGGAATACGGCGACGGCGGGGCGACGTTCGTCGACATCTGGACCGAAAACGACGACGGCGCGCGGATCGAATCTCTCACCAGCGGCGATCGGATGCGGTTCTGCGTCCGGGTGAAGTTCCACAAGGAGATCGAGAACCCCGTGCTCGGCATGCGATTGAAAAGCATCCAGGGCGTCACCCTCACCGCCGCGAACACCGCCAACGTGCGCCTCGAGACCGGCCGGTTCAAGGCCGGCGACGAAGTCGTGATGCGCTGGATGATGGAATGCAATCTCGAGCCGAACAGCTATTTCTTTTCTTGCGGGGTTTCGTATCCCGACACCGATCGATTCCTCTGCCGGCGGGTGGACACGCACAAGATCAGCGTCACCGGCGTGATCCACGGCGCGGGGCTGGTGAATCTGATTCGAGATGTGGAGATCGTGAGAGAGGGTTTAGGGGTTAGGGTTTAGGGTCTGGATTATCGGGTCTGCCTGTCGCGCACATCGAACCGATATTTGAATAGTTAAGTCTTTCCCCTATACCCTAAACCATATACCCTAAACCCTTGAACAGATGATCGAATCTCACGGTAAGAATCTCATCTTCATCCTGTCGACGCCGCGCGCGGGATCGACCCTTCTCGGCTCGCTCTTGGGCAACCAAGGCAAGACGCTTTGTCCATCGGAGCCGTGGCTGCTGGTGGCGCTGGAGGCGATTCGCAGCCGGCAGATCGCGGTCATTTCGCCGGCGGATCACGAGCAGGCGCGGGCGGCGATCGAACAACTGGTCGAGCCGGGGATTCTTACCCACTCCGAGCGCGTCTTCGTCCTGAACGTCTACAACACGCTGCTAAAAAAGGCCGGCAAGGAAGTTTTCGTCGACAAGACGCCGCGCTACTACCACACGCTGCTGACGATCGATCGTCTGTTCCCCGAAGCCAAGAAGATCTGGATCCGCCGCAACCCGTTCGACACCATCGCCAGCTGCAAGCAGACGTGGCAATTGAGCGTGGATGAAATACTCGGCGAGCCGGTGTCGCCTTATTCCTTCGACGCGACCGTGAGCTTCCCGTTGCTGGCGGACTATTTCGACGCGTCGAGCGACAACAAGTACGTCGTCGATTACGAAGAGCTGTCGGCCGAACCGGAAAAAGTCATGCGAGCTGTCTGCAAATTCGCCGAACTGAAGTACGACGAGCACATCGTCGACTACGGCGAGAACAAGGATCTGATGAACATGCACGCCCAGAACACGATGGGCGACAAGAAGATCCTCGAGCACAAGCGCCCGCATGCCGATTCGGTCGGCAAGTGGAAAGAAACGCTCGAGCCGCGCGAGGTCGCGCGCATCCTGAAAGTCTTCGGCCGCGCGCTGCTCAAGCGGCTGGACTGCGGCGACATGATCAAGGACGCGGCGGAGTTCGCGAAGATCGATCCGAAAGAAATCAGCGACAAAGGCACGATGGATCGCCTCTTCCACGAGCTGGCGATTTATGGGGACCAGAAGCTGATCGATGCGAAAACCGTGCATCATTCGCTCGCGTCGCGACAGAACGCGCAGATGCGACATCACATCGAAGCGCTGCGGATCGATTACGACAAGCGGCTGCAGGTGATTCTCGACCAGCAGAAAACGGTCGCGAGTCTGCAGGATTCGGTCGGGAAACTCACCCGCCAACTCGAGGAAGTCAGTGCCGATTATGACAAGCGATTGCAGGTGATCCTGCAGCAGCAGCACACGATCGCCGAGCTGCAGGTGAAGCACAGCGCGGCCGAATCGAGTCTGAAATCGCGCGAGGAGGCGCTTCACAAGCAGCAGCTCACCGGGGCCGAGCTGGGCCGGGATCTGGGCGAGCTGCGGGCCAAGTTCGGGGCGAGCGAATCGTCGCTCGTCTCGCAGAAGGAAGAAACCGCGATGCAGCAGCAGGCCGCCGCGGCACTGGCCCGGCAACTGGGCGAGCTGCGGGCGGAGCTCGACGGCAGGCAACGCCAGCTGCACGACTATCAGCAAAAACTCAGCGAGCAGCAGTCGACCATCGCGCAGCGCGAGGCTTTGCATCAGGCGGATCAATCGAACCTCCAGCTGTTGCAGATGACCGTGACCGAACAGAAGCGGCTCGCGAGCGACGTGTCAACACGGCTCGATGCGCTGCGCGTCGACTACGACAAGCAATCCAAAGTGGTGCTGGAAATGCAGACGACCGGATCGGCGTACGCGCAGCAGGTGCAGAACCTGCAGCAGACGATCGCGACACTGCAGACTCAGTTGCAGGACCGCGACTCGAAGATCGCCAGCCTCGAAGCGGGGTTGATGTTCCGCCTGCGACGTCTCCTGAAGCACGAAGAGTGATCGTCGGATCCGAAGCGGCTTCAAGTTTCTTTTGGAAGTGTTGGACGGGGTAATGAAAATCGGGATAAACGCATCCTGGATGACGCCCGGCGCCGCCGGCGGGCACGAGTGGTACCTGCGCAATCTCATCGAGCAGCTGGCGGCGATCGACCGCGAGAATCACTACGTCCTGGTCACCGGTCCCAACAACTACAAGACGTTCAAGCTGCCGGGCCCTAACTGGTCCACCGTCGTTTACGCCGGCACTGAAAATACTCCCGACAACTACATCTGGAAGATGCCCATCGGTGCCGCCAAGCCGTTGCCGCCGGCGGAGAAGGGCGTTTCGTTCCCGCGGCAAACGTGGCGGAACCTGTACCACTGGTGGCACGGGAATCGCGTCGAGCGCGTCGCAAATGCGTGGAACGGGCCGCTGGCAGAATTAATTTCGCATCACGGGATCGAGCTGTGGTTCTGTCCGTTCATGTTCGCGTTGCCGCTCGACACCCGCGTGCCGATCGTCACGTGCATTCCCGATCTGCAGCAGGAGCACTACCCCGATTTTTTCAACGATGCCGATCGCACCACCCGCGCGATGGGATATCAGCACAGCTGTAAGTGCGCTGCTGCCGTGATCGCGGTTTCGAAATTCACCGCCGACGAGATCGTCAAACTGTACGACGTCGATCCCGATCGCGTCTTCCCGATCCCTCTGGGCATCGACAAATCGTTCTACAAGTTCGAAAAAGATCTCGACCGTCTCAAGTCGCACGCACGGCTGAAGTACCGGCTCGACGAAGATTACATCTACTATCCCGCGGCGGGATGGCAGCACAAGAATCACGAGAACTTGATCAAGGCCCTGGCCATCGCCCGCGACCGCGGCTGCAAATTGAAACTGATCCTCACCGGCTGGGAATTCGATCTGATGAAACGCATCGGGCCGATGCTGAAACAGCTGGGCCTGCAGGATCAGGTTCGGCACCTCGGTTATATCGACCGCGGCGACGTCGTCGGCCTTCTCGCGGCGTCGAAGGCAATGATCTTCCCGTCGCTGTTCGAGGGATTCGGTTTGCCGATCGTCGAGGCGATGCACCTGGGCGTGCCGATCGCCTGCGCGAACCTCTGCAGCCTGCCGGAAGTCGGCGGGGACGCGGTGGAGTTTTTCGATCCGCTTAACCCCGAAGCCATCGCCGATTCGATCCTGAAACTCACGACCGACGCGAATTTCCGGCGTCGCGTCAGCGAAGCGGGTAAGACGCAGGCCGACAAGTTCACCTACCGTCGCACGGCGGAGGAAACGCTGCGCGTCTTCAACAAGATCAAGACCGGCGAGCTGAAATCGCCCGGCCTCGATCCGTTCAAGCCGCCGATCCCGTACAACTGGCTGCACGAAGGCCACAGCCGCTGGTACTTTCACTGCGCGAAGCTGAAGGACGTGACGATGGAGATTCTCCAGCCGCTCACGCAGATTACCGATCAGCGGATCCAGGTTCTGCTCGACGGCAAAACGGTGATCGACGCGAGCATCGCCGCCGAAGAAACCAAGAAGTTCACGATCCCCGCCAACGGCCACGTCGGCGGCGGGTTCCACCGGCTCGACGTGATCGCCTCGCAGCATTTCATCGCACACGACCAGAAACTCACGGTGCGCGTGCTCGACCTGAACGTCAACGATACCAACGGGCGGAAAATGAGGTTGGTGAGGTGACTTTCGTGAAGGAAAGTTCTGAGCGACGAGCGACGAGCGATGAGAAGGAATCCCACTCATCGCTCATCGCTCATCGCTCAGCACTTCTGCATGTCTCCGTCGTCATGCCCAGCTTCAACCACGCGAAGTACATCCGCGACGCCATCGACTCCGTCCTCTCCCAGGATTACCCCGACATCGATCTCCTCGTGATGGACGGCGGCAGCAGTGACGACACCGTCGAGATCCTCAAATCCTACGGCGACAAAATTCGATGGGTCAGCCAGAAAGACAAAGGCCAGTGCGACGCCATCAACCGCGGCCTCGGCCAGCTCACCGGCGACATCATCTGCTGGCTGAACAGCGATGATCTGTTCACCCCCGGCGCGATCCGCGCCGTCGCCGAAACTTTCACGGCGCGTCCGGAGATCGATTTCGTCTACGGCAAGGGATGGACGATCGCCGAGGACGGCAAGCTCAAAGGCGACAGCGGCGTGCTGCCGCTGGACGTCTGGAAACTCATCCACCAGCGAAACTTCATCCAGCAGCCGAGCTGTTTCTTCCGGCGATCGCTTTTCGAGAAAGTCGGACCGGTCGACGAGAAGCTGTACTACGTGATGGATTGGGAACTGTGGATCCGCTTCGCCGCGCACCGCGGGATGTACATCGATCAGTATCTTTCGAGCAATCGCGAGTACCAGGTCAACAAGACGCAGAGCGGCCAGTTCAAGCGATGGCGGGAGATCCGAAAAATCGTCCGCCGATACACGCACAAAAAATTCCCGCCCGTCGTGCGGCTGTATTTCCTGGAGGCGACGATCCAGGCCGCGCGGCATCGGCGGTGGTGGGGCTGGCTCGAACTGCCGCTCTCGCGCGTTTTCTTCAAGGGCATGTTCCGCGAAATGTCCGGCCGATATCTCGACGGCGGTGTCGAAAAGCATTTCAAGGTTTCCATCGGCAACCCCGACGCCAAACGCGTGATGTCGATGCAGTTCAGTCCCCTGAGCCGCCACGACCCGTCGCTGCGTGACGACCGCGAAGTAACGATCCACTGGCGATCCCACCTCGGCGAGCGCGGCGAAATTACAGTGATCGAAAACGGCAAGCCGCAGCGATTCAGTCTGCCCCTGTCTCCCACCGGCCCGACCGGTTTCATCCATTTCGATTTCAAGATCGATCGTCCGCCGGTCGAACTCACCGCCGGCCAGGGCCTGCCGCAGCGACAAATCGCGGCGTTTGTCGATTCGTTCGAAGCGACGGATTGAATCTGATATTCTCAGGCCGTGATCGGCCCGACTCCCCTGATCTCCATCATCACGCCGACGTTCAACAGCGCGAGAACAATCGAGCGCACGATCCACAGCGTCCTGTCGCAGGATTATCCGCAGATCGACTACCACATCGTCGATGGCGGCTCGACCGACGGCACACTCGACATTTTGAAAAAATACGAATCGCGTTTGACGTGGACAAGTGCGAAAGACGAGGGCGTCGCTGATGCGTTCAACATCGGCATCAAGCGATCTCGCGGCGAAGTCATCGGCATCGTCAACGCAGACGACTATTACGAACTCGGCGTGCTCAATCTCGTCGCGCAGACGCTCGCCGACAGCAACGGCGACACGATTTTTCACGGGCAGATTCGTTACTACAACGATCGCATGTCGAGAATACTCTCGCCTTGGCCGATGCCGCGTAAAGCGATGTGGCTCGATCTGCCGTTCAATCATCCCAGTTATTTCGTGCCGCGCGTGGTGTACGATCGCATCGGCCTGTACGACACGAAATACAAGATCGCGATGGATTACGATTTCACGCTTCGCGCGATGCAGGCCGGCGTGAAATTCCGCTACGTGCCGCGGCTGATCAGCCATTTCCAGATCGGCGGCCTGGCCAGCTCCGACCCGCGCGCCACGCACCGCGAAGTCCTGCGCAGCCAGCTCGAACACGGTGAACCCGCGCTCATCTGCCGCACGACTTTCGCCGCGAAGATGACGATCAATTCGCTGAAGCGATTTTTCCTCGGTGCGCCGTCTCCGCGTCCTATCGGCGCCGTGCCCGCGCCATTTTTCACCGCGGGCCTCCAGCCCAATCGACCGCCGGCGTTGGTCTCCATCATCATCCCGATTTACAACTCGTCGCTCACGCTGCAGCGAACACTCGATTCATTGCTGCGGATCGCACCGCAGCATCGTGACGCGGTGCATATTCAAATGATCGATGATGGTTCGACCGACGACAGTGTCGCGATCGTCGAGCGTTGGCGCGCGCAGAACCATTTCCCGATGGCCGGCCTGATCACCCAACCCAACGGCGGTACGTCCGCCGCGCGAAACATGGGGCTGAACTCTTCGATCGGCGAATGGGTTTTCTTTCTCGATTCCGATGACGAGCTGATGTTCGATCCGATGCCGTTCGCCGCCCGCGCTAATCCTGACATCACGTGTCTCGCGTTCGCGGTCAAACTTCGCAAGGGCGGGTGGGTGTATCGCTGGGGCGCGCAGGTGATTTCGCCGGTGACGCATCTGGACGCGATGACGAGCAAGTGCCCGTACTATCCGCCAAATCTTTTGATCCGCAGGCGTGCGATCGATCGACTGTTCGACACCAGCCTGCGCACGCTTGAAGACTGGCACTGGTTCACGACGAATCCGCGAATCTTCGAAAAGATGCAGACGATCAATGGCGTCACCAGCGCCATCGTCCACGTCCACGGCGGCAACAAAACCGCTCAGTTTTCCCAGCGAGGCAAAGACCGCACCGAAATCGCCTCGCGACTTCTCAACGAATTGATTCCGACGCTGACCAAGAAGCAGCAGAGCAATCTTCTATTGCAGGCCGACATCGGCCGCGTGCAGACGGGAGAGCCGGTTTCGTGGACGGCGCTTGGCCGCTGGCCGTGCGATCTTTCTCTGCTGGCGAAAGGCGCGATCTACTTCGTCTTCCGTAAACAGACGGCGCGGATCGATCCCTATTCCTCGGGGAAATCCGCGTAAATGTTCCAGGACATCGTCCTCAACATCCTCGCCCCGATCCTCGTGCTGATCCTGCTCGGCGCGGTGATGCGCCGAAAATTCGCGATCGATCTGGGCACACTCAGCAAGCTGAACATCTACCTGTTCGTCCCCGCGTTCGTTTTCTACAACGTCGCCAACAGCACGCTCGACTGGTCGGAGATGGGCGGCGTCGTGGTGATCACCATCCTTCAGGTCGCGACGCTCGGGCTGATCGTGTGGGGCATCGGCATCGTTTTCAAAATCGATCACCGAACTCTCGCCGCGATCGCGCTGGCGGTGATGTTCTACAACAGCGGCAACTACGGCATCCCATTGGCGGAACTCGCGTACCCGGGAACAGGCAACAAGAGCGGCGGGGCGGTGCAGGCGTTCGTCGTGCTCACGCAGAATGTTCTCAACTTCACGGTCGGGTTCGTCATCGCCGCGTGGGCGGGCAGTGGAGATTTTCTAAAAGGGATGGGACAGATCCTGCGGTTGCCGGTTCTTCCGACACTCGCCGCGGCGCTCACGGCACGCTGGTGGCTGCAATCATCTCCGGATCATCACCTGCCGACGGTGATTCGAGTGACGGCGAAGTATCTGTCGGACGGCATGGTCCCGATCGCGTTGGTGACGCTCGGCGCACAGCTCGCCGCGAATCCGCGCTGGCCGCGGTGGCGGCCGGTATCTCTCGTGCTCGTTCTGAGATTGTTCTTCGGCCCGATCCAGATGGCCGCGATGCTCTGGCTGCTGCACAGGACCGGCTGGCGGCCGGTCGATCTCTGGCCCTGGCCCGCCGAGCTGTTGATACTCAGCGCCGCCGTGCCGACGGCGGTGAACACACTGCTGATCACGATGGAAGTTGGTGGAGATGCCGAGCTCGCCGCCGACTGCGTCTTCTGGACGACTGTGTTCAGCTGCGTGACGATCGCAGTCTGGCTTGTCGTGATTCGATCTGCCTTCTGAATATGATGGACGAGCAAGGGAGGACGATTGATGAAATCCAAATCTCGCGACTGGATGCTCCTGACGCTCCTCGCCGCCGCGGTCATGCTGGCGTTGTTGTGGCCGTTCCTGTTCTTCCACGTGATTCCGCTCACGCCGTTCAAGGATTCGAATATCGGCGTCGGCGAATCGTACGAGGTGCTCACCGCCGTCTTCACGCTCGGCGCGTTTGTGCTCGTCCTGCGCACGCTCGAACTGCAGCGACAGGATCTCGAGCGACAGCGCGAAGAATCGCTCGTGCAGCGACGGATGGCCCAGGTCGACGGCGCCCGCGGCGAATTCTTCCAGCTGCTGGGCGCGTGGCAGGAAATCGTTCGCAACAGCAGCTTCGAGTCCGTTATCGGCCGGCAGGCCTTTCACCGGCTCTCGGCCAAGCTCACGAAGATGCTGCGGAAGGAGAAGCGCACGCCCCTGAGCGAATCAGATATTCGCGCCATCTACGAAGCCTTCTACCGCGACGACGCCGGCGAGCCGCTGGGCCACTATTTCCGGCTGCTCTACAACATTCTGAAATTCGTGCACGAAGAGAACGATCTTGATAGCGGAGAGAAACTGAAATTGATCCGTCTCGTCCGCGCCCATCTCTCCGAGCCGGAACTCACGCTTCTTTTCTGGAGCGGATTGAGCGGCCATGGGACGAAATTCAAACCGCTGATCGATGAGTACGACCTGCTGCAGAATTTTCTGTTCGAGGGGGTGATGGAAGAGGAGGTCGGGTTGTATCCAAAGACCAGAGAGCGAAGACAAAAGATGCAGAGATGATTCCCGTTTCGCGGCGGACCGCCGCGAAACGTAGATCGATTATTCTTTCGCCCGCTGGAACTGCGGGCGTTCGCTGAGCGAGAGGATCCTTCCCCACCAACGCATCAGCATCACCGAGATCCACGCAACGGGCAGCAGCGCGAGGATTGCCAGCGCGGCCTTCCACGAAACATATCCGGCTACGAACGCGGCGTCGTAGACGATCAGCCAGAGTAATCCGTAGAGAATCAGCTTCTGCCCGGCGTCGCGCGGGTTGGTGGTTTTCAGGCGCACGATCATCGCGACCAGCATGAACGCAAGCGTCGCGGCGAGCGGCAGGGAGATGCCGGGCTCGATCCACAAAGCCCGCATCGTGCCGATGCCGGGGGCGTCGCGGCGCATGGCGATGACGGAGATCGCCAGGCCGTCGACGAGTGCCAATCCTCCCAGCACCGCCCACCAGTGGATTTTCGTCAGCGGCGGGCGTTTTTGTTCGAGCATGTAGCCGAGCGTTGAAAGGATCGTCACGTGATTCAGCAACCACAGCGGATGCCACAGCAGCGGCAGGTTCGGCGCGGGGATGGCGGCGTGGAAGAATCGGATTAAACCGAGACTCAGCAATCCCGGCGCGACGAGGTATTTCGCCGCGTAGTCGTAGAACGCGATGAGCATTCCCGTCCAGACCACGAGCCACAGGCTCAGCCACCCGCCGACTCTCGGCGGCGTGACCTGCGCGTACGCGAAGCCGCCAAGGATCGCGGCGAGCGCGAGCATCGCGCAGATGAAGTGTGCGGTGACGATACCGATTCTTCCGCTGGGCAGCGGCCGGCCCGGCGCGAGCTGCGAGTCTCGTCGTCGGTCGATGATGTCGTTCAGGCTCATCCCGAATCCGTACAGCCCGATCGAAACGATGAGGATCGCCGCGACGCGTCGCGGCTCGAGATAGTCAAAGGGAGAATGGCGCCCGCCGGAATCGAGCGACATCTTCTGCGCCCAAAGGAGCATCGCGCACGCGCTGTCGGCGACGGCGGTGAAGACCAGCGCCGCCCGCGTCAGCTGCAACGCCGGCAAGATCCGCTGTGATAATCCGGGCATAAAGTGGCACGGGCATCTTGCCCGCGATCCCTCTCAATTCGATACTGTAACCGGAAACTGCATGAAGCAAGACGCATCAGGCTGGATCGAGTTCGAAACTTTTTCCTACGAAGGAACAGATTCCGTCTCGGCGGGGGCGGGCGAATTCGTCAATCCGATCCTGCCCGGCTTCGCGCCCGATCCGGCGATCTGCCGCGCGGGCGACGACTACTACATTGTCACCTCATCGTTCACGTATTTCCCCGGCGTACCGATTTTCCACAGCCGCGATCTGGTGAACTGGACGCAGATCGGCCACGTGCTGGACCGGCCGTCGCAGTTGCCGATCGAAAAGCTGAGCGTCTCCGAAGGCATCTACGCGCCGGCGATTTCGTATCACGACGGCAAATTCTGGATGATCACGACGCTGACGCACTGGAAAACTCCCGGCGGCGGGAATTTTTTCGTGACGGCGAGCGATCCGAAGGGGCCGTGGTCGGAGCGAACGATGCTACCGGAAGTCGGCGGTATCGATCCATCATTCTTCTTCGACCGCGACGGCAAGGCGTACATCGTCAACAACGACGCGCCGAGTTACCCGCCGCTATACGACGGACATCGCGCGATCTGGATGCAGGAATTCGATGCACGCGCCGGCAAGACGACGGGTGAGCGCAAAGTGATCGTCGACGGCGGTACCGAAATCAAACGCAAGCCGGTTTGGATCGAAGCGCCGCACGTTTTTCGCCGCGGGGATTTTTACTATCTCATCTGCGCCGAAGACGGGACGGCCGAGAATCACAGCGAGGTTGTGTTCAGATCGAAAAATGTGTGGGGGCCGTACGTGCCGTGGGAAAAGAATCCGATTCTCACGCAGCGGCATCTGGATGCGAATCGGAAAAGTCCGATCACCTGTACCGGCCACGCGGATTTCGTCGAGACTCCGAACGGCGAGTGGTGGGCGGTTTTTCTCGGCTGCCGGCCGTATGAGGACAATCTCTACAATCTCGGCCGCGAGACTTTTCTGCTGCCGGTGCGATGGGAAGACGATTGGCCGGTGATTCTTAGCGGCGATGCGGTGGTGCCGCGGGTTCTGAAGAAACCGAAATTGCCACCGCAGGCGAAAGCGGGAGAGAACGATTTCCAGTGGGTGCAGCTACGCACGCCGCGGGAAAACTGGTTCGAAAAATCCGGCGGTCGCGTGCGGATCCAACCGCGCGGCATCGATCTGTGCGACGACGGCAATCCCTCCTTCCTCTCGCGGCCGGCGCGGCACATCGATTTCGTCGCGACGACGAAACTCCACATCGATCCGCAAACCGCCGATGCGCAGGCGGGCCTGGTCGCGTTCCAGAGCGAAAAATTCTATTTCTTCCTCGGCGTCGTGATCGACGGTAGCCGCGGGACGTATCTTTTCCTCGAGCGTCGTGCCGGCGGCGAGCGAGAAGATGTCGCGGGAAAAGTTATCCTCGCGACGTCGATCGAATTGAAGATCGAAGGCGCGGGCCGGGATTATTCGTTCTCGTATCGATTGCCGGACGAAGAATGGACACCGCTGATCACGCACGTCGACGGCTCGATTCTGAGCACGAAAGTCGCGGGCGGGTTCGTGGGCACGATGATCGGGATGTTCGCCCGCGAATCGGTTACACTGCCGCGGCCATGAGTCGGAAAGCTCCGTTGCAAACTGGTTTGAAGCTGCCGAAGGACGCGCGCGTCGCGATCGTCGCGGCGCGGTTCAACGGCGAGATCGTCGATGAGCTGCTGGCCGGTTGCGTCGCTCAACTGAAGAAGATGGGCGCGACGCCGAAGCAGATCGATGTGCATCGCGTTCCCGGCGCTTTCGAAATTCCGCTCGCCGCGAAGGTTCTGGCGGCTTCGAAGAAAGTTCAGGCGGTGATTTGTCTCGGCTGCGTGATTCGCGGCGACACGCCGCACTTTGATTTTGTCGCCGGCGAGTGCGCGCGGGGGATTCAGATCGTCTCGATCACCGAGAAAATTCCCGTCATTTTCGGCGTTCTCACCACCAATACCGAAAAACAAGCCTGGGACCGTGCCGGCGGAAAACACAGCCACGCCGGTCGAAATGCCGCGTCGGCAGCCGTGGAAATGATCGTGTTGCTACAATCGATCTGATCTCTCACCTATACTGAATCCTGATGTTGAAGAAGCACCGAATCCGCGAGTTGGCGATGCAGTTGATGTTTCTGTGGGACACGCAGGAGCAGCCCGACCGCGAATTGTCGGCGCAGTACCTCGAGGGCGAGGAATCCGATGCCGACTCTCGCGCCAAGGCGATGGAGATCGCGACCGGCGTTTGGGGACAGCGGGAGATGATCGACGCGCGCGTCGAAAAAATCGCCCCGCAGTGGCCGCCCAGGCGCCAGCCGGGCGTGGATCGGAATATTCTGCGGATGGCGGTGTGGGAACTGACGAACACGGACACGCCGCCGAAGGTTGTGATCGATGAAGCGATCGAATTGGCGAAGAGTTTTTCGACGGAACAATCGCCGGGATTCGTGAACGGCGTGCTTGACGGCATCCTCAAAGAACATCAGAAGCTCACACAATCCTGAACGTCATGGCGTTCTTTTCAAAGACCCTCGACAAGATCAAAGGCGCGCTGAAGAAGACGGCGGCGGTGCTCAACACCGACGTGCGGACGCTGTTCATTCCCGGACGGCAGATCGATGAATCGTTCCTCGCCGAGATGGAGGAGAAGTTCATTCGCGCAGACATGGGCGTGAAGAACGTCGAGAAGATGGTCACCGACGTGCGCGAGCGATGGCGGCTGGGAAAAATCAAAAATGCCATCGATGCAGAAGGCGTCGTGCGCGAGCACCTGGTGAGCAACTGGCCGACGGCGGATCGGGAGATCAGGTTTGCGGCTTCGGGGCCGACGGTGATTCTCGTCGCGGGGATCAACGGGGCGGGGAAGACGACATCGATTGCCAAGCTCGCGTGGCTCATGAAGGATCAACTCAAGAAGAAAGTGATGGTCTGCGCCTCCGACACGTTCCGTGCCGCGGCGGTGGATCAGCTGACGATCTGGGCCGAGCGCATCGGCGTGGAGATCGTGAAGCACAAGATGGGCGCCGATCCCGCGGCCGTCGCGTACGACGCTTGCGAAGCGGCCAAATCTCGCGGCGTCGACGTGCTGATCGTCGACACGGCCGGCCGGCTGCACACGCAGGATCATCTGATGCGCGAGCTGACGAAGATCCGCGACGTCGTGGCCAAGCGGATCGACGGCGCGCCGCACGAGGTGCTGCTGGTGCTGGATGCGACGACGGGCCAGAACGCGATCGCCCAGGCGAAAAATTTCGGCGCGGCGATCAACGTTACCGGCATCGTGCTCGCAAAATTGGATGGAACCGCGAAAGGCGGCGTGGTGCTGGCGATCAAGGATCAGCTGAACATTCCGGTGAAGTTCATCGGACTCGGGGAGACGCCGCAGGATATCGAGACGTTTGATCCGCAGCGTTTTGTCGATGCGCTCTTTGGCGAGCGCCAGCCGCAATAAGAATCCCAGTCACAATCGAGATTGATCCCGGTTCGGGAATTCCTGTGCCGCGCGGGGAAACGTCCGCGTAGGAATCGCCGACGCGGAGTTCGTCGAATGTCGTCAGAGGCTGACTCGATCCGTTGAATCCCAGATAAAAGATGCTGCCGGTGTCGAAGGTGTTGACGGTCGTGAAAGCGACCGGCGACGGATCGCCGATCACCGGATCGACGTAGAGAGAAACTGTGTCCGCGCCGGCGGCGAAATCGATTTTTACGGCGATGAAATGCGTGGTGGTGTTGTCGATGTTGCTCGCGGGGCCGAGATCGCCAGTCGTTCCGGTGCGCGCCTGGGTGCCGGTTACGATCGTTGCCAGTCCCAAGCCAGTGAGTGTCGGCGAGAAGCCGGTGCGGAATCCGACGAATAAACTATCGGAGTTGGTGCCGTTGAGGACGACGCCGCAGGGGACCGAGCCGGTGTCGCCGCCGTTCTGGATGAGGAAGCTGATCCACTTCGTGCCGGTGTTGAGCTGATTGATCGGCGCCTCCATCGCGCGGGTCGCGAGGTTGGAGACACGCTGCAGCGCGTTGTCGGAGACAGCGAGCGGCACGCCGTTGGTGTACGAGAGGCCGGCAACGATCGTGCTGTTGCTCGGATTGTTGCCGTCGTCTTTGATGACCCAGTTGCTGGTCGTGCCGGTGCTGGAGAGTCCGTCGCCGTCGTTGAGTGTGCCGAGCGGATACTTGAACGGCTCGTAGACTTCGAGCGCGGCCTTTGTCGGGCTCGCGATCAGGAAGACGATGAATAACAAAGCGAGCGACGTGAAGAATCGATGCATTGAGACCCCTTTCCCTGAAGATGGGAAGAAATGATGCCGTGGCGGAGACCAAGAGTCAACGATTATTTCGTAATAATCAGGCGATTTCGGCTATTTCCTGAATCCGTCGATCCTTACGCATCACCGTCGGCTGTTCGATCCGATATAAACTCGACATGCCCAAACGCAGTCGATCCGTCCTGCCGCTGTTCGTCGCCGAAGGTTGCGCCTCGTGGTCGGCGAACCAGTTGGGGCTGGGCGTCTACTTCTACACGTCGCACGAGTTCGGCTGGGGGATGCAGGAGAATTTTGTCTTCGCGATCGTGCAGAGCGCGGTGTATATCGCGGCGTCGTTGCTCGCCTCCAAAATCGCGGCGTGGCTGGGGCGGCGGGCGATGCTCGTGGCGCTATACATTGGATGCGCGATCACGGTCGCGGCGATGTTGGCGCTGACGATGACCGGTCACGCATCGGCGCTGGTGATCGCGGGTCTCATCATCTTTTTCAACATGCTGATGGCGCTGGGCTGGCCTGCGGTCGAAAGCCTGGCAAGCAGCGGTGTATCGGCGAAGGAACTGTCGAAACGAATCTCCTACTACAACCTGGTGTGGTCCGGCATCGGCGCGATCGCGGTCGGCGTGAACGGATTGCTGATCGAAAATTTTCCGCGCACCATGTTCCTGATCCCCGCGATTCTCTGCTCCGTTGCCGCGGCGGCGGTGGCGATGAGCGGACGCGCATCGGTGCACGGCGAATCGCTGGTCGACGATTCTCCTCACGCCAAGCCGGAGAAAGAACTGGCGCAGGTGCGAACGCTGGCGCTTTGGCTGTCGCGCATCCTGCTGCCGGCGACTTACGTGACGATCAACGCGCTGATGGCGATGATGCCCTCGCTGCCAGTGATGAAGGCGATGGACCCGACGTGGCAGACGATCATCGGCAGCACGTGGATGGTGACACGCTGGGTGACGTTCGCGGCGCTTGGCCTGACGGCATGGTGGCACACGCGGCCGCGATTGCTGCTCGTCGCCGCCGCGGGGGCGATGGCGGCGTTTCTGGGCGTGGCCCTCGGAGGCAATGTCGCGACGATGATCTCCTGCCAATTTGTCCTCGGCGTGAGCCTGGGAATCGTTTACGCGGCGAGCCTTTATTTCGGGATGGTGCTGAGCAGCGGCAGCACGGAGCACGGCGGATATCACGAGGCGCTGATCGGGCTGGGATCGCTGATGGGTCCGGGCATCGGCGCGATATCACAATGGATTCGCCCCAACGATTTCCGCGTCAGCGCGTATTCGGTGGCGAGCGTGATCTTCGTCAGCCTGATGTGCGCCGTCGCGGCGGAACGCGTGGCCACAGCGCGTCGTCAACGAGAATCGTGACGATCCTTAACACTTCAAACGTTCCGGCTTAACACTGCGGTGTCAGACTCCCGGCCTCTATTTTTTGGAGGCCGTGATGAATCTGCGTCAACGTCGTGCTCGTCGTGTCTCTTCTCTCTTCGAATCGCTTGATAATCGTCGTCTGCTCGCGGGCGGTATGATCTCCGGTGTCGTGTGGAACGATTCGAATTCCAACGGCACGCAGGACGGCGCGGAGGCGGGCATCTCCGGTTGGGAGTTGTATCTCGACGCGAACAACAGCAACACGCTCGATGAAGGCGAAGTGACGACGGCCACCGACGGCGCCGGCGCTTACAGCTTTACCGAACTGGCCGATGGCGACTATCACGTGCGGCAGGTAATTCAGAGCGGCTATCGCAAGACCAATCCGACGCAGGGAACGCCGGGATATGAAGTGACGATCACCGCCGAATCGACCTCGACCGGCAACAACTTCGGCAACACGACGAATCTCTTCCTCGCCGGCCACGTCTACAACGACGCGAACAGCAACGGCTCACAGGACGGCGGCGAAGAAGGGCTCGCCAGTTTCGTCATCAACATCGTTTCGAACAACAGCACCGTCGCCTCGCGCACGACCGATTCGGAAGGATTCTGGCGCGTGCAGGGATTGGCCGCGGGCACGGGCGAGGCGGATCTGGTTTTGCAGGCGGGCTACACCCCGACCAATCCGGCCAACGCGAAGTACGAAGGCTCTATGAGCTCGGGCGAGCGAAACGGGAATCTGAATTTCGGATTGAAGGCGACCGTCGCGCCAAGCGGATTCACGCCGGGCAATCTGGTGATTTATCGCGTGGGTGATGGTTCGGCGTTCGCGCAGAGCGAAGCCGTGAAAGTGTTCCTCGACGAATACACGCCGACCGGCACGCTGGTGCAGTCGGTCGAGATGCCGTCGGTGACGGCCGGCAACAACAAAGCGTTCGTCGCCAGCGGGACAGCGTCGTCGGAAGGATTGCTCACGCGATCGGTCGACGGCAAATACCTGGTGCTCACCGGCTACGGCGCGCCAGTGGGAACGGCGGGCGTCGCATCGACATCAACAACAACCGACGGCGTGCTGCGCGTCATCGGGCGCGTCGGAGCAGATGCGTCGATCGATACATCCACCACCACGACGAGCCACAGCAGCAACAACATCCGCGGCATCGCGAGCCTGGACGGATCGGCGTTCTGGACCACCGGCGGCGTGAGTGGTGTTCGCTACGAAACGCTCGGCGGCAGCGGCGCGGGCGCGATGATCAGCAACACGATCAACAATCTGCGCGGCATCGCGATCTCCAACGGGCAGCTCTACGCATCGACCGCGTCCGGGACGACGACGCGACTGGGCGCAATCGGCACCGGAACGCCGAACACGACCGGCCAGACGAATGTCGCGATTCCGGGATTCCCGCTCGACGGTTCGCCGTACGCGTTCTTCTTCGCGGATCTGGACGCGGGCGTGGCCGGCGACGACACGCTGTATGTCGCCGACGACCTCAAGGGCCTGCAGAAGTTCTCGCTCTCGGGCGGAAATTGGACGCTCAACGGCACGGTGGGCGGCGACGCGGACGACTATCGCGGCATCATCGGATCGGTCAGTGGATCGACCGTCACACTCTTCATGACGCGCAAGGGCGGAACATCACCGACCGGCGGCGGCGAACTGGTGAGCCTCGTCGACAGCGGCGGCTACAACGCGAACTTCAGCGCAACCGATCCGACGCTGCTGGCGACTGCCGGAGCTTCGATGTCGTTCCGCGGCGTCGCGTTCACGCCGGTGGCGGCGGGAATTGCAGCGCCTTCGGCAGCACCGAGCGCGGCGGCCACGGCGGCTTCATCCGGTGAGTCGACAGTTCTGGAATCGAAATTCGACGGCTGCGGGTTCTTTGCAGATGCCTGATCGACGTCGGCCTGAATCTGCGGCGGTCCGGTTATTTTTTGTTCTTGTCTTGTTCGCAGTGCGAGCGAACAATCATGTCTTCGTTGTGATTCATCTCACAACGTGGATGTGAGAAATGCGTTCAAAAAAATCCTTCATCGAAATCCTTGAGTCGCGGCAACTGCTTTCGGCCGGCGCGCAGCCCGGTCCGGCGTCGGTCGCGCGCGAATGGGCGACGTATCTCGGCGGCGGAGAAAGCGACGCCGTGTTCGATGTCGCATTCGACTATGTCGGCAATGTTCTGGTCACGGGTTTCACCGACACGCCCGGCCTTGCGACGAGCGGCGCGTATCAGACCAATTTCGGCAACCCCGACCAAGAGGATTCGCAGGGCGACGCGTTTGTCGCCAAGATCAGCGCGGACGGCAAAAGCCTGTTGTTCTTCACTTACCTCGGCGGCGACGGACAGGAAAAGGGAACGAGCATCGAAGTCGACGCGTACGGAAACATCTACGTCACTGGCATGACCAGTTCGTCGGGACTCGCGACATCCGGCGTGTATCAGCCTAATCTGGCCGAGCCGGGTTATACCGATGCGTTTGTGGCGAAGCTCGATTCGACCGGCGGGTCGCTGATCTATTTCAGTTATTTCGGCGGTGGCTACGAAGGCGAATTCGAACCGCAAGTGGGGATCGACAGTGCCGGCAACGCGTATCTCGCCGCGTACACGGAAACCAGCGGGCTGGCCACGCCCGGCGCGTATCAGGAGGGATGGGCCAGCGGCGGAATTCCCGGCGAGTACGGCGGCATCTACGACGTGATCGTCGCCAAGTTCAACGCCGACGCGAGCGATCTGTTCTACGCGACCTATATTGGCGGCATCGGATTCGAATTCCCCGGCGAGATCATCGCGGACGACGCGGGCAACGCGTATCTCACCGGCTCCACGAATACCGAAGGATTGGCGACGGCGGGCGCGTTCGACACGACGTGGATGCCGTCGTTCGAAGGCGCGGCGGATGCGTTCGTCGCGTCGATCAACCCCAACGGCACAGATCTGAATTTCTTCACGTACCTCGGCGGCCCGTTCAGCGATGGCGCTGGATCGATCGCGTTCGATCCGGCCGGGAATCTGGTCATCGTCGGCACAACGCAGAGCCCGAACCTCGCCACGCCCGGCGCTTACGACACCGATGAAGGATACGACGGCTTTGTCGCACGGCTCAGTCGCGACGGCAGCCAGGTGAGCGCGCTGACTTACCTCGGCGGTGACACCGCGCAGAGCCAGCTGGAGGATCGAGCGCTGCAAGTCGTCGTCGATTCCAACAACGACGTGATCGTCAGCGGCAGTACGACGACTCCGGGCCTCGCGACGCCGGACGCGGCTGAATCGGAATTCGTCGGCGGCGCGCACTACGTCGCGAAGTTCTCCGCCGATCTCTCCACACTCTTGTATTTTTCGTACATCACGAAGACGACGACGCACGGTCTGGCGATGGATCGCTTCGGCGGCGTCGTGCTGGGCGGATATTCGACCGACGCCGATCGCGCGACCGCCGGCGCGTACGACACGACCTACGGCGGCACGGGCAGCGGCTATTTCTCGTACACCGGCGACGGGATGATCAACAAGTTCGGCAATCTCGGCGCGAAGGGTGCCGTCGTCGCGGGTCTCGTCTTCAACGACGTCAATGCCAATGGCGCCCGCGATTCGAACGACCTTGGATTGGCCGAAGTCACCGTCTATCTCGACACGAACGCGAACGGCGCGCTCGATCCCGGCGAGGCGCGCACACGCACCGACGCGAACGGGCTCTATTACTTCGACAACCTCGCGCCGGCCACATATCACGTGCGGCAGGCCGTCGGCGGCGGTTCGCGCGCGACGACGCCGGCGAACGGCGGGAATTTCGATTTCGATCTCACGCCGGGCAAGGCGCTGATCGGGAAGAATTTCGGACAGACCAAGAGCGTCGTGCTGTCGGGTTTCGTGTTCCACGATCTCGATGAGGATGGAATCAAAGACGCCGGCGAGCCGCCCCTGGCCGGATGGCGCGTATTCGTCGATGTCAACTCCAACGGCATTCTCGACGCCGGCGAGCCCAACAAACTCACCGACGACAGCGGCGCCTACCGACTGGCCGGCGCGTTCTGGGGTTTCGGGTCGATCTGGGTGGAATTGCAGGACGGATGGGAAGCCTCGACGGAGTTTGGCCAATTCCACGGCGGCTACGGCGTCACCGGGCAGGTGCTGGCGGGGATCAATTTCGGCGTGCGGCCAGTCTGATCAACACATCGAGTCGATTCCGAAAAACGAACCTATTCGCAGACGGCGTGTCTCCATTTATGATGGACACAGCAAGAAAAGGAACCGCCATGCGAAAGATCACTTCGATTCTCGTGCTGTTCGTCGCGCTGCTCGGCGTTGGGTGCGCGAGCGACAAGTCCGTCATCAGTCAGGCTCAGCAGATGCACCAGGGGCTGGAGCCGGCGGTGATGAATGATGCGCAGCTCACCGGGTATCTGCAGAGCGTCGGTGATCGCATCATCGACGTGGCGAAGGAAATGGATGCGCAGGGATACGGGCCCAAGGCGCACACGGGGACAGATTCGAAGTGGATGTTCACGGGCGGGATGAAGTTCCACTTCGTCAACAGCAAGACGCTCAACGCCTTCACGACCGGCGGCGAGCACATGTACATCTACAACGAACTTTTTCAGCATTGCCGTAGTGAGGACGAACTGGCAGCGGTGATGGCGCACGAGTTCGGGCACGTCTACGCGCGACACGTGCAGGCGGGGATGAACCGGCAATACGCGGCGATGGCGGGCGTCGCGGCGCTGGCGGGCACGGGATACGCGGTGGGCGGCAAGGAACACGGCGGCGAGTACGCGGCGATTTTCGCGGGGGCGGCTTCATTGGCGGCGCCACTTCTGCTCAACGGGTTCACGCGATCGGATGAGGATCAGGCCGATGATCTCGGATTCAATTTCTATGCGCGGGCGGGATGGGATCCGAATCGGTTCGGGGATTTCTTTCAACAGATGATCGATTTGGGGTACGACACGACGCCGGAGATGCTGAGCGATCACCCGAAGTTGAGCAATCGTGTCGCTACTGCGAAACAGCGGGCGGCGCAACTGCCGCCGGAAGCGTCGAGCTGGCGAAGGCCGCCGGTGGCGGATGCGGCGAAACTGCAGGCGTTGAAGACTCGAGCGACTCAGTTGGCCAAGACGATGCCGAGCGATGAGACGTTGGCGAAAGCTCAGCAACTTCTCTCGGCGTTCCCAAGTTGTGTGTCGCCCTTGGATCAGCCGGGGCAGAAGGAGGCTCGGGATGAAGTTCTGGCAACGGCGAAGGGGGAGAAACCTAAGCAGGGTCAGTAGTCGATTTGCCACTTAGCCCCGGGTCATGACCCGGGGCTAAATAGCAGGATGCGGAATTCGGATCGCATCCTCACATCTCAAAGTCCTTTGCGGGACAAAGCGTTAGATCAAAAGTCTTGTAAAGTTCTGCGTCGCTCCGTAAGATACTGTAGTGATGGGATCGCTGCGGCTTCTTGCTGTGGTGACCCCGGCGGGCGTGGTTCAGGCGGATGAATCGGCCCGTTTGGCCTTTTGATATGCTTCGCCCCATCAGCTGTAAATTCTGAAACGGGCGGGGTTTCGATCATGAACGTGGTTCTACTGGGAGCTATTCCCGCTGCAGTCGCGATCGGAATGCTTGGCACGATCCTGTGCCTGGCGGTCCTTTCGCGACTGGGCATTGACATGGCCCGCCGGGCGTCTCGGCACGTGGTGCTGATCCGGATCCCGGGCCGCAGGTTCACACGAACTGTGTCAGTCCGATCTGACGAAGGACTGGCCCAATCGATGCCTTCGCGGGCTCCACCCACCTTCCTATCGCGGCGACAACGAGCTTGTAACTGTGGCCACTCGCCACAGTGATCGCTCTGCGCGCCGGTCAAACCGTTGGCCGTTAGTTTTATCCGCCGAATTGTCACGGACGCGATGAGTGCGTCCGTGCGGATGACAACGGAAACGCCATGACTCTGCCAGTAGTTTTAGCAGTCGTCTTCCTGGCGCTCGTGGTCGTCGGGCTGTACCTGCATCACATGATGAGCGGCAAGCGCGCCCTCGAAAGCGCCCGTGCCGAAGCCCAGCGAACCCGCGACAACGCCATTTTGGAAGCCCAGAACAAGGCCAAGGAAATCCAGCTCTCGGTGCGCCAGGAACAGATGAAGTTCAAGGAGCAATTCGAGCGCGAAACCGAACAGGCGCGCAACGAGCTGAAGCAGCACGAGCAGCGATTGAGCAAGCGAGAAGACACGCTCGACCGCAAGCTCGACACGCTGTCGGTGAAAGAGAAAACGCTCGGCGATCTCGAGAGCCGGGTCGCGCAGAAAGAAAAGGCGGTCACCGCCAAGGACGAGCAACTCACGCAGGTGCTCGGCGAACAGCGCGATCGATTGCTGCAGATCACATCCCTCTCGCCCGAGCAGGCGAAAGAGATGTTGCTGCGGCGGATCGAAGACGAGTGCAAGCAGGAGGCAGGCGCGCTCATCCAGCGGATCACCGAGAACGCGCAGGAAGAGGCGAAGGACAAATCCCGCCAGATCATCCTTCAAGCGATTCAAAGATACGCCGCCGAACAGACGAGTGATCACACGGTGAGCACGGTGACGATCCCGACCGACGACATGAAGGGCCGCGTGATCGGCCGCGAAGGGCGGAACATCCGGTCGTTCGAGAAGTCGACGGGGGTTGATGTGATCATCGACGACACGCCCGGAGTGGTCGTCGTCAGCTGCTTCGATCCGGTGCGGCGCGAAGTCGCGCGCATCTCACTCGAGAAGCTCGTGCAGGACGGGCGAATCCATCCAGCCCGCATCGAAGAGATCGTCGCCCAGACCAGCAAGGAGATGGACGAAGAGCTGATCAAGATCGGCAAGGAAGCGGTGCAGGAAGCGAACCTGCCGAACATCGCCAAGCCGATCGTCCCGATGCTGGGCCGGCTCGGCTATCGCACCAGCTACGGGCAGAACGTGCTGAAGCACTCGCTCGAAGTCGCATACCTCGCGCAGATCATCGCGGATGAACTGGGGCTCGACGGCACACTCGCGCGTCGCTGTGGCCTGCTGCACGACATCGGCAAGGCGATGGACCACGAACAGGAAGGCGGCCATCCGCAGATCGGCATGGAGTTCCTGCGCCGATTCAATGAACCCGAAGCTGTTCTGAACGCGACGCTCGCCCACCACGGCGACGTTCCCGCGACTACGCCGTACACGCCGATCATCATGGCCGCCGACGCGATCTCCGCATCGCGTCCCGGCGCACGACGTGAATCGCTCGAGCGATACGTGAAGCGCCTGCAGGATCTGGAAGACCTCGCGATGACGTTCGAAGGCGTGCGCCAGAGTTACGCGATCCAGGCCGGCCGCGAAGTGCGCGTGATCGTCGATGCGCGAATGATCGACGACCGCGCCAGCGCCAAGCTCGCACGGGATATTTCGAAGAAGATCGAATCGGAAATGAATTATCCCGGCGAGATCAAGGTGACGGTGATTCGCGAAGTGAGGACGGTCGAATACGCGCGGTAACGATTATCCTCATTGCCGGGCTTGCCGCCGCGGCGGCAGGCTGTGGGCACGATAACCATCCGCAAAATGGAGCGGCAATGATCACGCCTGTCGAGGTCAAGGATCTCCCCGAGCAATTCATGGCGGTAATCAAGGATCGCGCAAAGCAGCCTGAGTTGCCGCAGAAGATTCCGGCGCATTGCGGAACGGTGTGGACATTTATCAAGTCGCGGCCCGACATCAAATCCAACGGTCGGATGATCGCCACTTATCGCGGAAGCGACATGAATGATCTTCAGATCGAAGTCGGCGCGCAGGTCGAGGCGCCGTTCAATTCGGATGGGCCGGTCGTGAGCTCATCGATCCCCCCGTGCAAGGCGGCGATGGTGACACTCACCGCGCCGTACAACGAGATGCACAAGGCGTACGACGCCGTCTTCTCCTGGTGCAAACAGAACGGCCACAAGACGGGATTGTGCTGGGAACTGTATCATCACCCCGGCGGCCCGAACGATCTGCCGAAAACGGACGTTTACGTCGAACTCAAAAGCTGAGAAGATCGCGGCCATGCCCAAGCTCACAGTCGATGGCGTCGGCGAATTCGAAATCCCCCAAAACAAGCGAATGGTTCTCGCGCTGGAAGACGATGCGAAGATCGACCAGCTCCACGCCTGCGGCGGCCACGCCCGCTGCACGACCTGCCGCGTGGAATTCATCGATGGCGAGCCGACGACGATGACCGAAGCCGAGAAAACCGTGCTGACGAACAAGGGGCTCATCAACACGCCGAACCTGCGATTGAGCTGCCAGATCCTTTGCGATCACGACATGTCGGTGAAAGCGATCAGTCGATTCGCCGGCAGCGGCCGCGTCGACGCCGGCAAACGGCCGGCCGACCAGATCGAACCGCCGGCGGTGTGGACCAGCAAATAGAATTCTATCTCTGACGGTCCGCCTGGCCTTGCCACATCTGCAGATAGGCCGACTCGATCCCGCGCGCAAATGATTTCGCATCCATCAGCGGCGATTTCTCCATGCGCTGTCGCAGCGATGCCCGCAGGCCGGCGAGTCGATCGAGATCGCGGGCAAGTTCCACCGCGATCTTGACGAACTGCTCGTCATTCGCCGCGGCGAGATCTTTCAGATCGATGTTGCTCAATTGCGAAAACCCCGCCCGGCCGACGGCCGTTTCGCCGATCAGCGTGACAACCGGCACACCCATCCACAGCGAATCGAGGCTGGTCGTGTGGCCGTTGTAGGGAAAAGTGTCCAAACCAATGTCGATGCGGTGATAGAGCCGCAGGTAGTCATCGCGTTCCTGGCGGTCGACGAACTCGATGTTGTTGGGGTCGACGCCGAGGCGTTCGAATTGGTCGCGCGTCATTTGCCGGTGACTGCCCGGATCGCTCAGCAGGATCAGTCGCGCGTCGCGCTTCACGCGGAGCACGCGCGACCAGAGCTCGATCGTACGCGGCGTGATTTTGCAGAAATTGTTCAGGCAGCCGAACGTGACGTGCCCGTTTCGCCCGGCGGGCAGGTCGCTGGCGGCAACGTCGCAGCCGAGCGGGTCGTAGCACCAAAAACTGTGCGGCAGGCGGATGGATCGCTCGACGTAGTGAGAATCATTTTCGGGCGGGTCGAGATACGGGTCCGTCAGACGAAAGTCGATGGCCGACAGACCCGTGCCGCCCGGGTAACCGGCGAATGTTCCCTGGACCGGCGCGGGCTTGCGCGCGAACGTGAGCAGGCGGTTGTTGCCCATGTGCAGCGCGAGGTCGATGAGGATGTCGATGCGATCGGCCCGGATCATCGCCACGGCGTCGTCGTCGCTCATGCCGCCGATCTCGCGCCAGTGGTCGGCGTACGACCGAAACCTCGGGGTGAGCGAGTCGCTCACGAGTTGGTTGGCGTAACAGAATATCTCGAAGCGCTGGTGATCATGTTCGCGAAACAGCGGGACCAGATTTCTACCGATGACGTGATCGCGGAAGTCCGGGGAGACGTAGCCGATGCGAAGCCTGCGGGTGGTGTGGGCGTCAACTGCGATCGCGCGGTCTGAAGCTGGCGCGAGCGGCTTGGCATAGCGCGCGTCCCAGATCTGCTGCTGCGCGAGGATCGCCGCGGCATCGAATCGATCCGAAAACAGCATCGTGTAGATGCGATTGCTCAGGCCGGTGTAATATCGCGGGTCGAGCGTGAGGGCGCGGTCGTAGCAGTCGATCGCCTCGTCGAGGCGGCCCTGAGCATTGTAGGTATTGCCGAGGTTGTTCAGCGCGTCGATGAGATCGGGCTTGATGCGCAGGGCCGCGTTGAGCGATGCGATGGCGTCATCGAGCTTGCCCTGCACGCGGAAGACGTTGGCGCGGTTGTTGAGCGCATCGGCGAAGTCGGGCTTGATCGACAGTGCCGTCGCGTAGGAGCTCATCGCTTCGGTCAATTGCATCCTGTCGCGCAGCGAGTTGCCGAGATTGTTGTGTGCCTCGGCGAAATTCGCGTCGATCTGAATTGCGCGGCGGTAGGCGGCGATCGCTTCGTCGAACCGGCCGAGCCGCTTGAGCGCGTTGCCGAGATTGTTCCAGGCAATGGCGAAATCAGGATGCAACTCGATCGCGCGGCGGTAAGACGACTCCGCCTCGGCGAACTGCTTGCGCTCCTGCAGCGCCACCGCGAGGTTGTAGTGAGCGTCGGTCGACTGAGGCGAAAGGGCGACTGCTTGGCGGTGGGCGGCGATGGCTTCGTCCACGCGACCCAAGGAGTTAAGCGCATTGCCGAGATTGCTGTGAGCTTCCGAAGAACCCGGGCTCAGATCGATCACAGCGCGATACGCTGTCGCGGCGTCCTCGAATCTTTGTTGGGCCATCCACGCGTTGCCGAGGTTGTAGATCGCGCCGACGTAACGCGGCTGCAGGGCGATCGCATTGCGGTACGCGTCGATCGCCTCGTCGGCCCGCCCGGCGGCGAGGAGAACATTGCCGAGGTTGCAGTGATGTCCGGCGTTGTCCGGCTCGATGGCCATGGCGCGGCGGATCAGGTCGATCGCGACGTCGTTGCGATTCATCTGGCCTGCGAGCACGCCCAGCAGGTTCCACGCCGCCGCGTTTCGCGGGTCATGTTGAACGATCTGCCGGTACAACGCTTCGGCCTCGGCCAGTCGCCCCTGTTGATGATGACGGACGGCCTCTTCGAGCATGTGATGGGATCGATACTCTCTAGCCTGTCGTCGGTCAACCGCCTACGATGGGACGACACACATGCCGAGAAAATCTTTCTACGTTATTGATGGCCACGCACAGATCTACCGGGCCTATTTCGCGCCGTTCCGCGACCTCAGCAGTCCCACCGGCGAGCCGACCAAGGCCACGTTCGTCTTCACACAGATGCTGCTGAATCTGATCGAGCGGCGCAAGCCCGATTATCTGGCGATGGTGATCGATGCGGGCGACGAGACGGTATTCCGCAAGGAGATTCACGCGGAATACAAGGCCAATCGCGAGTCGCCGCCGGACGATTTTTATCCGCAGGAGGAGAGGATCCTGAAGATCGTCCGCGACAGCGGCGTGCCGGTGTTCGTGAAGCAGGGGTTCGAGGCGGACGATCTGATCGCGACCATCGCGAAAAGACTTTGCGGCGACGATGACTACGACGTGTTTCTTGTCTCGAAGGACAAGGATCTCCGTCAGGTCCTTAACGACTGCACGTTCATGTACGACCCGAATGGTGACAAGGTCATCGACGTGAAAGTCATGCGCGAGGAGCTCGGTTACGGGCCGGAGCAGGCGATCGATATCCAGACGCTGATGGGCGACAAGATCGACAACGTGCCGGGCATTCCGGGCGTGGGCGAGAAGACGGCGCTCGAACTGATCAAGCAATTCGGCACGGCGGAAGAAGTCGTCAAGCGCGCGGACGAGATCAAGAAGCCGAAGCTGAAGGAGAACGTCAAAACTTACGGCGGGCAGATTGGTGTCACGCGGCAGCTCGTCACGCTGAAGACGGATGTCGAATTCGATTTCGATCCAAAGAATTGTGAGTTTCGTGGACTGAATCTCGATCCGCTGCGGAAGCATCTGCGCGAGTTGGGGTTCAATGGATTGCTGGCGAAGATCGGAACGGGCGACGGCGCAGCGGACGCGAAGCCGAAACCGAAAAAGGTCGACCTGTTTGAGGAAAATCTGTTCAGTGGGCCGGCATCGGATGCGCCTTCGCACGCGACGGGGAGAGATTGCGATTATCGACTGGTCAACACGGAAGAATCGTTCGTCGAATTCATTTCCGAATTGAAGAAACAGAAGAGGTTTGCGTTCGACACGGAGACCGATGCGCTGGGGCCGATGCGGTCGAACTGCATCGGGATGAGTTTCAGCTGGAAGGCCGGAACGGGCTGGTACGTGCCGTTGTGTGGGCCGGCGGGTTCGGAATTGCTTTCGGCCGAGCGCGTGTTCAAGGATCTGCGGCCGATATTGGAAAGCGAATCGATCAAGAAAGTCGGTCACAACATCAAGTATGACTTTCTGGTGATGCGGCAGGCGGGCGTGGATATGCGGGGGATCGAGTTCGATTCCATGATTGCCGCGTTCGTGCTCGATCCCACGCGACTGCAGTACGGCATCGATCGCATGGCGCTGGAACTGCTGCACTTCAAGAAGGTCCCGACGAGCGATCTGATCGGCAGCGGCAAGGTGATGTCGATGGACCGCGTCGATCTGAAACGTGTGAGCGACTACGCCAGCGAGGATGCCGACATCGCCCTGCGGATCGCGGATCTGCTCGAAGCGAAGCTCAAAGATTTCCCGCGGCTGCGGCAGTTGTGCGATGAACTGGAAACGCCGCTGGTCGATGTAATCGCGGAGATGGAATTCAACGGCATCGCGATCGACGTCGGCGTGCTGAAGGAGCAGGCGAAATTCGTCGGCGAGAAGATCGAAGACCTCCGCCACAAACTGATGGAAGCGGCGGGCACGGAGTTCAATCCGGATTCGCCCAAGCAGCTCTCTGATCTGCTTTTCAACAAACTGAAACTCAAGCCCGGAAAGAAAACCAAGACCGGTTTCAGCACGGATGTGGAAGTGCTCGAACGACTGGCGCTCGAACACGATTGCCCGCGGCTGCTGCTGGAATATCGCCGGCTGACGAAACTGAAGAACACGTATCTCGACAACCTTCCCGAATACGTGAACCCGAAAACGAAGCGCATCCACACGAGCTTCAGCCAGATCGGTGCGGAGACCGGAAGACTCAGCAGCAGCGATCCGAACCTGCAGAACATTCCGATTCGCGATGACGAAGGCCGACGGATTCGCCTCGCGTTCGTGCCGGGCGATCGCGAGAAGAACATGCTGCTGACGGCGGACTATTCGCAGATCGAGCTGCGCGTGCTGGCCCACTTCACGCGCGAGCCGGCGCTGGTGGAGGCGTTCGCGAAGGACGAGGACATTCACACCGCCGTCGCGGCGGAGGTGTTCAGCACGCCCCTGGATAAAGTCTCGCGCGAACAACGGGCGCAGGCGAAGATCATCAACTTCGGCATCATCTACGGCATCAGCGCGTTCGGTTTGGCCCGTCGAATCGAAGGCCTCACGCCCAAGAGCGCGCAGGAGCTGATCAACTCGTACAACAAACGATTCCCGAGCATCCAGCAGTTCCTGCAGAAGTGCGTGATGGATGCGCAATCTCAAGGATTCGTCGAAACGATTTTGGGAAGACGGCGGCCGCTGCCGGATATTCACTCGGCGGTGCTGTCGGTGCGGAACATGAGCGAGCGGATGGCGATCAACAGCGTCGTCCAGGGCTCGGCGGCGGATCTGATCAAGCAGGCGATGGTGAACATTCACCGCCGGCTCATCAAAGAGAAACGCCCAAGCAAGATGCTGCTGCAGGTGCACGACGAGCTGGTCTTCGAAACGCCCAAGTCATCTGCCGACGCGGAGGCTGAGATGATCCGCGAAGAAATGACCGGCGCGATGAAGCTCTCGGTGCCGTTGAAAGTTGAAGTCGGCATGGGGCCGAACTGGCAGGAAGCGAAGTGACAGTTGCTGACAATCTGGGCGCGCCGCTCTGAGTTCGGGGCGGTATCGGGGAAAACCTCAGCAGTGTCGAAGACAGGATCAGACGATCGAGAAACCCATCAGCGTCAGAACGGCTGTCGCCATCGCGACGATCAGACATACAAGGAACGGCCACTCGGTGGTGTTGCGGGTAGCGCGGGCCTGTTCCTCGGCGACGAATGCGGCGGCGGCGAATGGCGCGGCGAATTTCTCCATCTCCTTGTCCGCCCGTCGCATGAGTTCGCGCGCGGTCGGCGGGAGATCTTCCCATCGCTCGTACTGCTGGCCATTAACGATGTAACGGTTGGGCGTCATGTTCCGTCCATGGAGCAAGAATTGTGCCTTGGCATCCTTGCACTGTTGGATGAGTATACGATGAGAATCGAAAAACCTGAACGGACGATCCGTCAGGAAAGTGAGTAGACTATCTGTCCAATGGAACTGGAGCAGCCCAATCCGGATTTCAAGCCGGTGGTCGACAAGCGGCCGCTGATTCCTGAGCCGTTGCCGGTGAAATTGGTGGCGGTGGATGATGTTCGCCTGCCGACCAATGCCGGGCTCGACAAGCAGCTCGATCACTTCTACGTCGAACTCCTGAAGTTCGAGAAGGATACGGAAGCGACGCAGTTGGCGTATCGGGCGGACAACTTCCGGTTGAAGTTCGATATGGTCGAAGGGCTGATCGAGCGCGAGACCATGCGGGCCCAGGAGATCGAAATCCCGTCGCTCCAACAGATGGAGCACACCATCGTTGATGAAGAAATCGAGTACGAACGCCACAAGGGCGTCGACGCGGGAAGAGACGGATTGTTATTGCGCGATCCGGCCGGGAATTGGATCTTCCTGGTCGAGATGAAAGTGATCGGCTGATCGGGGCAAGAATTGTTCGCTGGCAAACCCATCATCGGCATCGTCGGAGGCATCGGCAGCGGGAAGAGTTACATCGCGAAGCTCTTCGCCGAACTTGGCTGCCTGGTTATCGATTCCGACGAACAGGTGCGCGATGCCTACAACGATCCGAACGTGCGAAATACGATCCGGCAATGGTGGGGCGATGAAGTGCTCATGCCGCACGGGGCGGTGAATCGAGCGGCGATCGCGCGGAGGGTTTTCAACAGCCCCGACGACCGCCGACGGCTGGAAGGCCTGATCCACCCCATGGTTCACGAGGCGAGGCAGCAGGCCATGGCGGCCGCGGCACACGATCCGCAAATCATTGCCTTTGTGTGGGATACGCCATTATTGATCGAAGCTGGATTAGCCCAGCAGTGCGATGCTATAGTGTTTGTCGACGCACCGGAGGAGGTTCGAGCCGCCCGCGTGCTTCAAAATCGAGGATGGGAGCGGGCCGAACTGGCAAAACGAGAAAATTTGCAGACGCCTCTGGACAAGAAGCTTCAGATATCCGATCATGTGTTGAAGAATACTGCCGACGCGGATGATGTCCGCGGCCAAGTCCGAGAAGTGCTTTCCCGAATTCTCGCGAAATCAACGCACAAGAGGTAAAGGCCCGATTTTTGCATCGGCCCAAGCATCGGAAGCTTTGATCAGCGCAGAACTTCGAGCAAGTCTTAAACCCCGACACGGTTTTCAGCAGGGAGAGAAAATTGTCGGGGCGTCTCGAACATCTACGGATGAGCGTCTGTAGTATCTTGTGACCCTCTCCCCAACACATTGTGCACGGCCGTGGTCGTCCGTCGGATGCGGACAGAACGCCCGTGATAGCGAAGGCTAATCAACAGTTCGTTTCGTTTCACACCTTTCAGTTTGGAGGCTAGCCACATGGCTAAGTCTACTCCGCGGCCGCGCAGGCCGCATCAGGCCGAGCCTGATCAGCAGGATCAACCGCAGCAGCAAACCGCCGTCGAAACCGCGCCCGTCACATCGTCCGGTCAACAGACCGAAGACGTCGGCAGTTTCGACGCCGAAACCAACGCCAAATACGAACAGGTCAAGGGCGGGAAGCTCTACATCAAAGACCTGCAGCAGATGGACGTCATCAAGCTGCATGAAATCGCGCGGGAAGAAAACATCCCCGATTTCATCGGCCTTAAGAAGCAGGACCTGATCTTCCAGATCCTCCGCTCGCGCATCCGCCAGAACGGCTTGATGTACGGCGAAGGCGTGCTTGAGATTCTTCCCGACGGCTTCGGCTTCCTTCGCAGCCCGGAATACAACTATCTGCCGTGCCCGGACGACATCTACATCAGCCCGTCGCAGATCCGTCGATTCGGCCTGCGTAACGGTCACGTCGTTCAGGGTCAGATTCGTCCTCCCAAGGAATCTGAACGCTATTTCGCGCTCCTGCGCGTCGAGGCGATTAACGGCGAAGACCCCGAGCGTATCACCGACACCAGCAACTTCGAAGATCTCACTCCGTTGCATCCGAACAAGCGGATCATCCTGGAGAAGGACCCGAAGGAACTGAACATGCGAATCGTCGACCTGGTCACGCCGATCGGCATGGGCCAGCGCATGCTCATCGTCGCTCCGCCGCGAACCGGTAAGACGGTTCTGCTGCAGAAGATCGCGAATTCGATTTCGGCGAATCATCCCGATGTCGTTCTGATCATTCTCTTGATCGACGAGCGTCCGGAAGAAGTCACCGACATGGAACGCACGACCAAGGCGGAAGTCGTTTCGTCGACCTTCGACGAACCGGCCAGCCGTCACGTGCAGATCGCCGAAATGGTGATCGAAAAAGCCAAGCGTTACGTCGAATTCGGCAAGGATGTCGTCATCCTGCTCGACTCGATCACGCGTCTGGCCCGCGCCTACAACACCGAAGTTCCGCACTCCGGCAAGATCCTGACCGGCGGTGTCGACGCGAACGCCCTGCAGAAGCCCAAGCGCTTCTTCGGCGCCGCCCGAAACATCGAAGAAGGCGGCAGCCTGACGATCATGGCCACCGCCCTGATCGACACCGGCTCGAAGATGGACGAAGTCATCTTCGAAGAGTTCAAGGGCACCGGCAACGCCGAGTTGCATCTTGATCGTCGCCTGGTGGATCGCCGCGTGTACCCCGCGATCGACATCAACTCCTCCGGCACCCGCCGCGAAGAGCTGCTGCTCGATCCGAAGGAACTCGAACTGGTGTACCGTCTCCGCCGCGTGCTGTCGGATATGAATCCGGTGGAAGCGGTCGAGCTGCTCAAGGGCCGCCTAGAAAAGGTCCCCAGCAACGGCCAGTTCCTGATGAGCATGAACCTGGACTAGACTTTTCGTCTGGCTCAGACCAAGAATGTAAAGAAGCCCGGGCGCGACTTGGCGCCCGGGCTTTTCTTTTATGAACGATTGGACCGACATCATCGATCGCATCACACGCGATCCGCGCTACCAGCAGAACCTCGACTGGGGCGAGCCGCGCCCCGGCCACCCCGAAGGCACGATCCGCGCGCACATCGCCCAGATCGAATCCAACCTCGCCAAGATTCGTGGCGAGATTTCAGAAGACGATTTCCGCAAGCTGCGCGTCCTCGCGCACGTACACGATGCGTTCAAACCGCAGTCGACCAAAGGCGTCGCCATCTCCGATCCGACCAGCCACGCTTCGCTCGCTCGCGCGTTCCTCGCGGAATTCACCAGCGACGCCGACATGCTCAACATCGTGCAACTACATGATGAGCCGTACGCGCTCTACAGACAGTTTCGCGACCGGGGAGGGGTGAACGACGTACGCCTGCGGAACCTGATCGAATCGATCACCGATCACGATCTCTTCGCCGCCTTCGTCATGATTGACGGGCTCACCGAAGGAAAAGACGGCGTCCCTGTAACCTGGTGGCTCGCCGAGATCACTAAACATCGCCCGGTGCGAGTGCGCACCGACTGGATCGCGTAGAATTCCGATATGCCCGACAAACCGCGACGAATCCTCCTGCCGCCGATCGTTTTCCTGATCATGCTCGGCGGCATGTGGGCGCTGCATCGATACGCGCCGATCGCGCACTATCTCGAATATCCGATCACGCTGATCGGCATCCTCCCGATACTCGCCGGCCTGGCGATCGGATTCTCCAGCGCCCGCCGCTTCCGCAAACGCGGCACCGGCGTCATTCCGTTCTCGCCGGCGACGACCGTCGTCACCGACGGCGCGTACCGCTTCACCCGCAACCCGATGTACCTCGGCCTCACGCTCGCGCTCATCGGCGCCGCACTGCTGTTCGGCAGCGTCTCGCCGCTGCTGACGATTCCCGTTTTCATCATCTGGATCACCATCCGTTACATCCTTGCCGAAGAGGAATTCATGGCCGAATCGGTCGGCCAGCCGTATCTCGACTACAAACAAAAAGTCCGCAGGTGGATCTGATGGCGGGATACTCCGGCACGCCGCTGGTGAAGAAGCTCGGCATCAAGGACGCGATGCCCGTTCTAGCGATCGACGCGCCGCCGGAGTTCAAGAAGCTCCTGCCCGGCGTAAAGCTCGTCACTTCCGCAAAATCGCCCGCGATGGTTCACTGCTTCGTCCGCGACGCCGCCGCACTCAAGAAACATCTCACAAAACTTCGCAAATCAATCCCAGATGACGGCGTGATCTGGATCTCCTGGCCGAAGAAGGCGTCGAAAGTGCCGACGGATGTGACGGAAGATGTGATCCGGAAGATCGCACTCCCGATGTGACTCGTCGACGTGAAAGTCTGCGCCATCGACGACACGTGGTCCGGCCTGAAGCTCATGATCCGCACGGAATTTCGCGGCGGCCAGTAATCGGTATAATCCCCGCACCACCTCGTGACTGCAGTGAAAGCCGAAAATCTCTCCGCGGAAAGCGCGCCGAAAAAGTCGCACGCTCCTCGTTACGTATTCCTCGACGGCCTTCGCGGCCTAGCCGCTTTCCTCATCGTCCTCTTCCACCTCATCAACCAATGGGTGAGCCCGATCTCCGAGCAGATGCAGCGGATCCTCCCGCACTGGCTGCGCGCGTTCATCAACAACTGCGACCTCGGCGTCGAGGTCTTCTTCGTCCTCAGCGGATTCGTCATCGTCCATTCGCTCGTTGGCGAGACGATCACGCCGAAATATTTCGGCAACTTTGTGCTTCGTCGGACGCTGCGACTCGGGCCGCCGTACTGGTTCATGGTGGCGTGGCGTTACCTCGTGCCGTTCCTGATTTATCCGACGAAGCTGTTCGCGTTCCCCGACGGCTCCTGGCCCGGCTGGTTCGCCACGACGGGCGGCTGGCCGAACGTCTTCTACAACATCGCTTTCCTCCCCGACATTCTCGGCACGGTGCGCATGGTCGAAGTGTCGTGGACGATTTTCCTCGAAGTGCAGTTTTACCTTTTCTTCCTGCTGGTGATCGCGATCGTGCAGAACATTGCGAAGATGCCGAACCGCGCCGCAGCGAAGTCGATCATCACGATCATCTTCACCGCGCTCGCCGCGTACTCGCTTTATCGCTGGTTCTTCATGCACAAACCCAACGGCGGGCAGATCGAAGATTTCCCTTCGCGCTGGTACGTCTTCTTCACCGGCGCGCTCGTCTACTGGGCGACAAAGAAAATCGTCCCGAAATGGTCGGCGTGGGTGTTCGTCGCGATCGTCGCCGCATTGTCGATCGCGATGCAGGAACGCCGCGGCGGTGCGACGGCGGCCTGCGGCGCGATCATGCTCATCGCCTGCGATCTTGGCAAACAAGGCACCTGGCTGAGCTGGTCGCCGATCCAGTACCTCGCGAAAATCAGCTACAGCCTGTTCCTCATCCACATCCCCGTCGGCTGCGGCGTCGCCGCTGCGATCCAAAAATTCGGCGACAACAGCACCACCAACATTCTCACCGCGTTCTTCATCGGCATCGGGATGAGCATCATCGCAGCCGACCTGATGTATCGATGGATCGAACTTCCGTCGCTGGAAGTCGTGAAGAAACTCAAGCCGAAGAAGAAGCCTCTTCCCGCACCATAAAAAGAAAAGGCGACACGAATGTCGCCTTCTCGTTCGATTGATTGTTGGATCTGATTACCGATAGAACTCGATGATCAGGTTCATGTTCACTTCGAATGGAACGTCTTCCATCGCGGGAAGCGCTTTCACCGTCGCCGTCAGCTGCGCGGGATTCCACTCGAGCCAGCCGGGAACATTGTGGCCGGCGTTCTGTTCCATGTTGTCACGCAGGACCTTGTGAATGCCTTCCTTGAAGGTGATGGTCTGGCCCGGCTTGACCGAGTAGCTGGCGATGTCGGTCTTCACGCCGTTCACGATCACGTGACCGTGCGACACGATCTGCCGCGTCGCCCAGATCGTGCTGCCGACGCCGAGGCGACGCAGCACGTTGTCGAGACGAAGCTCCAGCAGCTGAATCATCGAGTTGGCGGTGTTGCCTTTGCTCTTCTTGGCCATGTCGAGGAATCGGCGGAACTGCTTCTCGAGCATGCCATAGTGATATCGAAGCTTCTGCTTCTCGGTGAGACGAACGCCGTACTCCGTCTGCCGGCGGCCGCGGAAGCCGTGCATGCCGGGCAGTTCGAGTTCTTTGTTCGTGTGCTTGGGGATGTCGGCAATAGGAACGCCGACGCGGCGAGACAGCTTAACTTTCGGACCGGTATAACGACCCATGGCGGGACGATCACTTTCTCAAGACTGGCGAGGCCTT
>JADMIO011298011.1_pt1 | contig 54116 bp, 39 predicted proteins | sample 8958161 | NCBI WGS metagenome assembly JADMIO01 (sample SAMN16585339, study PRJNA669376) | soil metagenome | isolation source: Crop rotation soil | place: USA: Cullars Rotation, Alabama | collected 2011
CAACTTGTCCACGTGGAATTCTAAGCTTAGGATCCCAATGTGCTGGAAAGGCTTGAAGTTGGCTTCGATGTTCGGCCACCCCATGTTGCCGGGGCTGAATGCGTTGCGCGTATCATCGAGAATGAGAAATCCGCCTCTCGTCAGATACTTGCGCAGCGCGATGATCTCCCTGTCGGTCAACACCCAGTAGCCGCCTTCCGTCATGTACGCGATCGGATAGCGGAACAGCTTCGGATCATCGAGCGCGATGATATTGGATCCCTCGAGGTGCGGATGCATGTTCGTCACCGCATCCGTGATCTTCAGCAGGTTTCGCTCGGCATGGTCGTAGCCGTGCGCCCACGACGGAAGCCCGCGATAATAGTAGCCGCCGTTGCCGACGGTGTACTTCACGCGCGTGAAGGTGAAGTGGCCGTCGTACGGAATGTTGTCGCTGATCGGATCGACTCGTCTCGACGCCGACGTCTCGGCGCCGCGCGCACGAACGGATGTCCTCGACGCGACGCGACGGTCCGGATGACTGAGAAAGAGCGCCATGCCGAGCGCAGCGAGGAACTTACTCTTGGCTCCCCACGAGAGGAGTGGCAACGGTCTTCCCTCGCTGCGCTCGGTATGACGGAAGAGGGTACGTGCGACTACTATCTATGACTGCAGCCTACGACCTCAAAGACACGCGAGCAAGTCCGAGGGGTCCGTCGATGCGCATCTCTTAGCGAGTTCTTTGCGAACGGACAGGAGGATCCAATGCTTCGCGTCCTCACGATAGTCTGTTTGACCTCCGCCGCTGCCGCCGCGCAAACCCTCACGCCTGCGGTCTACCAATCGCTTCCGTTCCGTCACATCGGACCGCCGGGCAATCGCATCAACGCCGTCGCGGGTGTCGCGGGCGATCCCAACGTCCTCTATGCGGGGACGCCGTCAGGAGGAATCTTTAAAAGCTCGGACGGCGGTCTTCACTGGAGCCCGGTCTTCGACGACCAGCATGTCATGTCGATCGGCGCGCTCGCTGTCGCGCGGACCGACCCGAACATCGTCTGGGCAGGTACCGGCGACCCCTTCATTCGGCCGAACATCGAGATCGGCGACGGCGTGTACAAGTCCACCGATGCCGGAAAAACGTGGTCGCACGTGGGCCTCGAGCAGTCGGGCCGCATCGGCCGCGTCGCGATCGATCCCCGCAACCCGTCCACAGTCTTCGTCGCCGCGATGGGGAGTTGTTACGGGCCGCAGCAGGAACGCGGCGTCTATCGCACGCGGGACGGCGGCAAGTCGTGGGACCGCGTGCTCTTCGTCGACGCCAACACCGGCGGCATCGACGTCGTGATCGATCCGACTGATTCGAGAATCCTCTTTGCCGCGATGTGGCAGCTCGACATCCACCCCTGGTTCAGTGAAGCGGGCGGGCCGGGCAGCGGGATCTTCGTGTCGCGCGACGGCGGCAGCACCTGGACACGGCTGACGGGACATGGGCTTCCCGACGCGCCACTCGGCCGGATTTCGCTGGGCATCGCTCAGAGCAATCCCAAACGCATCTATGCGTTGATCGAGACGGCAAGCGAAGGCAACCTCTGGCGCTCCGACGATGGCGGCGCGAACTGGACGGTCGCAAGCCGCGACGCAGCGATCAATCGGCGCGCGCGATACTTCTCGATGATCGGCGTGTCACCGGACAACCCCAATGAGCTCTTTGTCGGCGCGCAGTCGCTGTATCACTCGACGGATGCCGGCGCGACGTTCACGGTCATACCCGAGAATTTCCCGGATCACCACAACATCTGGTTCGATCCGCTGAACGCGAATCGCATCGTCCTCGCGAACGACCGATACGTCAACATCTCGACTACGCGCGGCCGAGCATGGTTCCACGTCAATCTGCCGAACGCGCAGATCAACCGCGTGGCCGTCGATCGCCGCATCCCGTACAATGTCTACGGTAGCCGACAGGACGGACCCGCCTATCGCGGGCCGAGCAATAGTCTGATCGAGGGGACGGGCTCACCGGCGGCGCCGAACGGAACCGGTCTCATTCCGGCCGACCTCTGGGTCTGGACCATCGGCGCCGAAAGCGGCTATGTGTTCCCCGATCGCGCCGATGACAACATCGTGTGGGCGACGAGCTCGAACAACGTGCAGCGCTTTGATATGAGAACGCTCACGATGCTCGAGGGGAGTCCGTTTCCGGGCGGACGCGGCGGCGGCGGGGCCGGCGAGGGCGCGCCGCCGGTGGTGGTCGCGGCTCGGTCGCGGATCAACCGTACCGACGAAATTGGACCATCCCATTGGCGATGTCGCCGCACGACGTTCACAAGGCTTATGCCGGCAGTCAATATGTACACATGACCGCCGACGGCGGACGTACGTGGGCCGTCATCAGCCCGGACCTCACGACGAACGACAAGGCGAAGCAACAGCGGCCGCCCGGGCTCTACCCCGAGTCGCAAGACGTTCCGTCGACGCTCATCGCGATTGAGGAATCTCAAATCGAGCCCGGCGTGATCTGGACGGGCAGCAATGACGGCGTGGTGAGCGTCACGCGCGACGGCGGACGGACATGGGCCAATGTCTCGCCGAGCACGTCGATCGTCGGGGCGTGGGGCTTTGTGAATAGTGTGACGCCATCCCGGCATGCCGCGGGTGTCGCCTATGTCACGATCGACCGCCATCGTGCCGCGGACAATGCGACGCACGTCCTCGAGACGCTGGACTACGGAAAGACGTGGAAGGCCATCGGCGGCGGTGTACCAAAGAGCGTCTTCGGCTATGCCCGTGTCGTTCGCGAAGACCCGCGACGCAAAGGCATGCTGTACCTCGGCACGGAGAACGCGTTCTACGTTTCCGTGGACGACGGCGGGTCATGGCTGCCGCTGCAGAACAACTTGCCGCATACGCCGATCGCCTGGATGACGGTGCAGGAGGATTTCGACGATCTCGTCGTCGGCGCGTGGGGACGCGGCTTCTGGATCCTCGACGACATCGCGCCGCTGCGACAACTCACTCCCGCCGTCCTCGCCGAGGAGGCGCATCTCTTCGATCCGAGGCCTGGTTACGAATTCACCCTTCGTCCGCCGACGACGACCGAGAGTTTTGGCTCGGAGTTCGATCCGCCATCGAACGTCGGCCACAATCCGCCATTTGGAACGCCGATCACGTACTATCTGCGCTCTGCCACGGCCGATTCGGTGCGAGTGACGATCGCCGATGACAAGGGTAATTCGATGCGCACGCTGAGCGGCAGCGGGGCCGCGGGTCTCAATCGCGTGTGGTGGGATCTGCGCGGTGCCGCGGCGGCGGCCACCGTTGCGCAGGCGGGCCGCGGAGGAGGTGGACGCGCGGGGGTCGGTGGCGGTGGTCGAGGTGGAGGCTCGCCACTGGTGCCACCAGGTGTCTATTCGGTCAGGCTATCTGCGGGCGGCCGCAGCCTCGAGACGAAAGTGTCTGTCTGGAAAGATCCGAACTCTCGATGAGAGTTACGCCATAATGAAACTCTAGGAGCGCGGCCGGAGGCAGTTCCTGCTGGGTAGAGTGGCCGGTCGCAGCCCTACGCGACCTCTCCGAGGCGCTTGCCCTGCGCCATGGCACCCGTGGCACTCTGATGGCCATTCAACTCCGAGTGGCCGATCATGATCTGTCCGTAGCCCTTCGCGACGATCTCGCGCGGCGCCGGCTTGCCGTCGACTCCATAGAACCATCCCGGTGGCTGTACGAGGCGCGCGTGGCCCCAGCGGTTGAGAATGATGCCCGCGACATCGCGCTTGGCATCGAACCCGGTGGCCGCGAACATGCGGCGCAGCTGCGACAGGATCGTCCGCTCGTACTCGGCGTACGGCGTGTTCAACAGCTTCGTCCGATTCATGACGCCCTGCTCGAGCGCCGTGTGTCCGGGCGTGTAGAGACCGATGTAAAATGTCAGCACGTTGGGCTTGTCGGGGTCGACGGGCGCACGATAGCCGCCGACCGCCATCTGTCGCCGAATGTTCGCGACGAATCCTAGCCCGCTATCGTCGAACCACCGGACGGCCGCCACGCCCAGCTTGTGCATGAATCGCCAGTTCGTGACCGCAACGTTCACGATGAGCGCCGGCGCATACTGAAACGATCCGTAGGCATCGCGAATGTCCTGCGGCAGGTCGATCAGAACATTCTTATTGACCCAACCGCCGCTGGCCATTGCGACCTTCCGCGCGCGGGTCGTGTAGAGCTTGCCGCCCTTGGCGTACGTGATGGCGACGTGACCGGCGCGATGTTCGACGCGCGCGACGGTTGCGCCGAGTCGGATGCGCGTCGGTTGGCCACGTCTGTCGAGCGCGGCCCAGTTGACCTTGCCGTTCAACACGCCGTCGAACGACAGCTCGCCGCCGATCGACTCGGGGATGAGCTTCCTCACGAGGTGACGCCCATACGTCACGTTGCCGCCCGGAAACGACAGCCCGAAGCCGCTGTTCCGTCCTCGCGGCCGGCTCACGCCCGGCATGCCGATTTGCTGTGCGGCATGCGCGCTCACGCCGTCCGGGCTGGCGCCGCTGATCAGCCCCACCACCGGCTCGATGACCTTGACCACATCGTCGCCGTAGCCGGCGCTGTTTAAGAAATTCTTATACGTCACCGTATCGAGGTACCGATTGAACGCGTCGGCCGTCCGCCCACCGGCATTTGGCGCGCTGGATCGCCATTGCACGATTTGCCGTTTCACCTCGTCCGGCAGCTGGACCTCGGCGAGATCGTTCTGCCAGATGTTCTTCAGCCAGGTCGGTTTGGCGGTCTTTCCGAGCGACGAGCGTTCGTCGAAGAAGTAGCCGATGTCGACGCCGTATTCGCCGACGCCTTCCATCGGCTGGTAGTTGTCCTGCGCCATCCGAACGTCGAGCGATGGATCGCTCGCCTGCGACCAGGTGAACTCACGCGGCATCTTGAGATCGTCCCACATCTCGCTCTGCCAGCCCGCGCCACGCGGCACGCCGAAATCGTTCGACCCTTGCGGGGCGATCAGTCGAGTGCCATTGACGAGAAACTCGTTCTGCTTTGCCTCGCCGCCGAAGATCGGATGATTCTCGAGCACGAGACAGGTCATGCGAGCACCCGTCGATTTGGCGAAAAAGTACGCGGCAGTGAGACCCGTGATGCCGCCGCCGACGACCACGAGATCGTAGATCTCGCCGGTATCCGTTGCCTTGAGAGGATTCTTATAGGCGCCGTCGCGAATCCGGTGCGCCGCGTCGAGAACCGGCTGTGTGTTGCCATTCGATGCCGCATAGTCGCCCACGCCGCCCGGACCGGTGAATGTATCAGGCGGCGCGGCCTGCGATCTGCTCGTCGCCTCTGCCGGCGAGACCGCCGACAGCAGCGCAGCGCCGACACCCAGGAGCGTAGTATTCAGAAAATCCTTGCGCGTGATGTCGCCTGGCTCACTCATGTGCGCCATCCGAGAGATATTGGTTGGCGAACCCGATGTCGATGTGCGCCACCACGAGGCCTAGCGCGGTACGGATGGCAGTGGCTAAATCCTTCATGCGAAATTTCCTCATAGCGCTGTTGACCGCGGCAGCTACTTCGAGAGCCCAAACTCCGAATCCCGCACAACTCGACAGCATCATCCGCCGCACCGTCGCCGACAAGCACCTCGTTGGCCTGTCAGTCGGCATCATGCACAACGGCAACGTCGTCCTCGCGAAAGGGTACGGCGTTCGCACCCTCGATACCAAGGACCCGGTGACGCCGCGAACGATGTTCGCCATCGGATCGGTGACGAAGCAGTTCACCTGTTCGGCGTTGATGCAGCTCGCCGAGCAGAACAAGCTCTCCCTCGCCGATCCGGTCGCCAAATACTACCCCAAGCTCACGCGCGCGAAAGAGATGACCCTCCTCGACCTCGGCGGTCATCTCTCTGGATATCGGGACTATTACCCATTGGATTTTGTCGACAACGAGATGCAGAAGCCGGCGGCGGCGGACGCGATCATCACCGAATACGCCACGAGACCGCTCGACTTCGACCCTCGCTCGCGGTACTCGTACAGCAATACCGGATTTCTCATCCTCGGCCGCGTCATCGAGCGGACAAGCGGGCAGCCGTTCGGCGCGTACATCGCCGAGCATCTCTTCAAGCCCCTCGGCCTCACCCGTACGGCGTATGAGCCCGCGACGACGGGTGCCGACATGGCGAAAGGCTACACGTCCTTCGGGCTCGCGCCACCCGTGCCGGCATCGCCCGAGGCAACGGGCTGGGCCGGCGCCGCCGGCGCCATCTGGTCGACACCCACCGATCTGCTCACGTGGGACAAGGCACTCGTCGAGAACAAGCTCATCTCGGCCGACTCGTATCGTCTGATGACGACGCCGCGACGGCTCACCGACGGCCGTTCGAGCGGCTACGGCTGCGGTCTCGCCATCAACGACCGCGGTCCGGCCGTGACGCTGACGCACGGCGGCGCGGTGAGCGGCTTCATCGCGCAGAACACGATCATTCCGTCGTCGAAGTCCGCCGTGGTGATGCTCGCCAATACGGATTTCGCAGCCGTCGGTGCGCTGAATCAGGAGCTCATCGGCAAGTTGATGCCGCAGGTCGACGTGCCCGTGGTGCGCGGCGCGGCGCTCGACGTCGCGAAGGCCTTCTTGGCCGCACTGGAGAAGGGAACCGTGGATCGCGCGACGCTGGGCGTCGACTTCAGCGACTTTCTCACGCCGTCGAAGATTGCGGAGGCGAAGAAAGCTCTCGCGGGCCTGGGTCCGATCTCCAAGATTCGCGTTGGCGGCCTCGGCGAGCGTGGCGGGATGGAGGTTGCGACCATCTTTTTCGATGCGGGCACGACGCCGGCGCGTGCGCTGATGTATCGCACGCCGGATGGGAAGATTCAGGAGTTTCTAATCTCGAGGAACTGAACGCACCGTTGCAGAGATAAACGCAGTTGCCCTTCCTCCGCACGCTCATCCGCAACACGCGCCCCGTGCGCCGTACGCCGACGCCGAACAACCTCCATGCGAACTAAATACTTACTAGTAGCGATTCTATTGGCCGCGCCGTTACACGCCCAGCGCCCCCTCAAGGTCTACATCTCCGCCGACATGGAGGGTATCACCGGCGTCGCCTCGGCCGATCAACTCGGACCCACGAGCTTCGAGTACGGACAGGCGCGACAGTGGATGACGGCCGAGGTCCTCGCCGCCATGGCCGGTGCGCGCGAAGCCGGGGCGACGGAGTTTGTCATCAGCGACTCGCACGGCAACGGTCAGTCATTGCTCATCGACCGACTACCCTCCGACGGCTCGGTGACCATCGTTCGATCGTTTCCTCGCCCACTCGGAATGATGGAGGGAATCGACTCGAGCTTCGCGGCGGTGATCTTCGTCGGCTACCACACGTCGACGTCGAGCCTCACGGGCGTGCGTGCGCACACGATGTCCAGTGCCTTGCTCACTCGGATCGCGATCAACGGCATTCCGATGTCCGAGGCCGGCATCAACGCGGCGATTGCCGCGCAGTTCGGCGTGCCCGTCGTCATGATCACTGGCGACAACGAGATCGTCGCCGAGTCGAAGCAGCGCTTCGGTCCGATCGAGGGCGTCGCGGTCAAGCGGGCGATCGGGTTCCACTCGGCCGCGACGATGACGCCGGAGGCGGCGCAGGCGCTCATCCGTCAACACGCCAAAACCGCGGTGAGCCGGCGCGCCGAGATGCGGGCGTACACGATGGCGAAGCCCCTCGCGCTCGAGGTTTCGTTCAAGAACTATCGCCCCGTCGAGCTGCTCGGCTACCTGTCGAACGTTCAGCGGATCGACTCACACACCATCCGCTACATGGCGCGCGACATGGTCGATGTCTCGAAGTTTCTGGAGTTCGTCACGAACTACGATCCGACGTTGACTCCTTGACCTGATCGATGACGACGTCCTGTGCTCCTTCCCAGAGCACGCGTCGTCCGAGTTCCGGAAGTTGCTCGGCCCCGTGGACGATGGTCGCGAAGTGATTTCCGGCGAGCTGCCCCAGCTTGCTGGCAAACATCGCGCTGCCGTATGGAACGAGGATCTCGGTCTCGCTGTAACCGCCGGGGTACAGCAGGATGTGTCCAGGCAGTGGATGGCTCGTGTGATTCTCGAATGACACGCCGAAACTGCGGTCGCCAAGTGGAATCCACGCCGCCTCACCGCTCCAGCGAGCTTGCAGGAGTTTGCCGCGAAATGGCAGCGCGGCGACAAACGCCGCACACGTTTTCGGAGCGGCGTCGGTTTCGAGTCGAAGCTCGAAATGCAACCCAGTACCGACGAGCATTCTCAATCGCATGCCTCAAAGAAGCAGGGCTTGAACCCTTTCCGCTATCCGGCCTTGTCACCTGGCCGTTTGTGTCGCTTGAAGCGATTCTCGCAGATCACGCGATTAAAGCTTGCCTTCCAGCCGTAGTGCAGGACGAGGGCAAGCTCGAGATCCGTCGCGGATAGGTAGCTCAACGCCTGCTCCATCGCGGTCATGGGCAAACGAATCCCCGCCTTGTTTTCGACCATGACTTTGTCATCGACGAGCATATCGACGGGTTGCCAGCAAAGTGGATCACCTTGGAAGTACACCGGGACGCGAACCTCGCGTTCCACCTTGTGGCGCCTTCCGGCGCAAGTCTTTTTGGAGCGCGAGCCCGTAGATGTACTCACGGAACCCAAAACCAAGCTCGCCGTGGACCGTGTAGAGCGAGTCGACGATCGACCCGGTGATCTCTTCGTGAAGGAGTTTTCGCCGTGGTTGCATGGCGGATAATGTGGGGATGCCGACGCGCGCTGCATCACCGATTCTTTGCAAAGTGTGTCGATTTCTTCTGTGCGCCCTCGTGAGCAACAGCCGCTCGGGCCAGCCCCAACTTTTTTTGAAGAGACGCGGATTGGACGGATTGGACGGATTGGGACTGATTTTTTTTGTCTTGGTTCTCGTCCGGTCGAGCGGCCGGGCTCGGCGGCGAGTGGCTCATAACAAGAGAACAAAGGCCCGGGAACAACGTCGCTTTGATTGTCGAGGAGCGCTCCGTCAAAATCAGTCCACATCCGTCCAATCCGCGTCTCTTAAAAGTGTTGGGGCGTGCCCGAGCGGCCTTTCCCCCGGCAGGGTGAACTAGCCGAGCCGCCCCACGGAACCCACCTTTCCGGACATGACAACTGCCTCTCTGTCCGCCGAGCAGACCTCAGCGTCCGCCGAGAAAAAGATCTGGGCCGTCATCGCCGCGGCGTCGGCCGGTACGGTCATCGAGTGGTACGACTTCTACATCTTTGGCAGCCTCGCGGCCGTCATCTCCGGCGTCTTCTACCCAGAGACAAACGCCACGATATCGCTCCTCAAGTGGCTTGCGACGTTCGCCGTCGGATTTGCGGTTCGGCCGTTCGGTGCACTGGTCTTCGGCCGAATCGGTGACCTGGTCGGGCGCAAATACGCCTTCATGGTCACGCTGTTGATCATGGGCGGGTCGACCGCCGCGATTGGTCTGCTGCCCGGCTATTCGACCCTCGGCATCCTCGCGCCCATTCTCCTCGTCACGTTGCGCCTTCTGCAAGGCCTCGCGCTCGGCGGCGAATATGGCGGAGCCGCGGTCTACGTTGCCGAGCACGCACCCGACAACAAACGCGGCTACTACACCTCCTTCATTCAAATCACGGCGACGGCTGGGCTCTTTCTCTCGCTCATCGTCATTCTGCTGACGAAGAATTCGATGACCGACGCCGACTTCAAGGCGTGGGGATGGCGGATTCCGTTCCTGCTGTCGGCGATCCTCGTTGTCGTTTCGTACTACATCCGCGCCCGGATGGCCGAGTCGCCGCTGTTCGCGAAGCTGAAGGCGGAGGGCAGAACGTCGAAAGCCCCAATCGCCGATTCATACGGAACGGCCGAGCGATGGAAGGTGTTTTTCATCGTCCTGTTCGGCGCCACCGCCGGGCAGGCGGTCGTCTGGTATACCGGCCAGTTCTACGCCCTGTTCTTCCTTCAAACCGTGCTCAAGGTCCCGGTCGACACGGCGTACAAGATCGTGGCGGTCGCGCTTCTGCTCGGCACACCATTCTTCGTGGTCTTCGGCGCGCTGTCCGATCGCATCGGCCGTAAGAAAATCATCATGGGTGGCTGTCTGCTTGCCGCGGTGACCTACATTCCGATCTATCACGCGATGTCCGCGGCGGCGGATCCCGTGAACGTCACGACGCTCACGCTGCTGATCTTCATCCAGGTTCTTTATGTCACGATGGTGTACGGTCCCATCGCGGCGTTCCTCGTCGAGAGCTTCCCGGCACGCATTCGCTATACATCGCTTTCCCTGCCGTATCACTTCGGCAACGGGTGGTTCGGCGGTTTCACGCCGGTCATCGCGACGTCCATCGTCGCGGCGACCGGGAACCGCTATGCCGGCCTGTGGTTCCCGATCGGCGTGGCGTCGCTGACGTTCGTCGTCGGCAGTCTGTTGCTCAAAGAAACGAATGCAAAGGAAATCTGGAATGAAGTTGAATAAGTATACTCTCATCCTGGCGGCGGCGGCCGCGGGGTGCGGCGGTGCGGGGGTTCCGTCGGCGCCGTCACCGTCGACGCTCGCGCGACAAGTCGAGGTGCGGCGCACCGCGAACGGTGTTCCGCACATCAAGGCGCAGAATCTCATGGCTGCCGCATATGCCGAGGGCTACGTGCAGTCCGAGGACTACGGATCGCGTGTCGCGCTCAGTTTGCTGCGCGCTCGCGGCGGGCTGGCGCGCTGGTTCGGCAAGGACAGCATCAACGACGACTTCGCGAATCAGCCGGCGTATCTCCGCGCCGTCGAAGCGTATAGCAAGGTGAGTCGTGACACGCGCGACGTGTACGAGGGTTTTGCCGCGGGCGTCGACCGCTACATCGACCTGCATCCCGAAGAATTTCCACCCGGGTTTGCGCCGCGGTTCACCGGCTACGACGTCATGGCCAAAGACGTCGAGAAGCCGTCGCTCGCTCCGGCCAACCGCTTCCTCGCGCGCACCGATTCCGCAAAGCGCGGCAACCCCGATGACGGCTCGAACGCCTGGGCCTTCGCTCCGACTCGCACGACGTCGGGCAAGGCCATCCTGTTACGAAATCCTCATCTCACGTGGACCGCCGGATACTACGAAGCGCACGTGACCGTTCCGGGCGTGCTCGACTTCTATGGCGATCTGCGCATCGGCGGGCCCTTCGGCGTGATCGGCGGCTTCAACCGCGACCTCGGATGGGCGACGACGAACAACGATCCGGTGCTCTTTCAGATTTACTCACTGGATCTCGACACGGCGCGTGCCGATCACTACCTGCTCGACGGCCAGTCCCATGCGCTCGAGCGGGAAATGGTATCGGTCGAATACAAGGACGGTGCATCGATCGCCACCGAGACCCGCCCCACATGGCGTACGACGCTCGGTCCGGTCATCCATCGCGACGCCCGCAAGGTGTATGTGCTGCGCGCCGCGCTCGACGGCGAGTATCGCGCGGGGGAGCAGTTCCTTCGGATGATGCGCGCGACGTCGCTCGCTGAATGGAAGGACGCGATGCGAATCCGAGCGCGCCTCAACTCGAGCTTCACCTATGCCGACCGCGCCGGGAACATCTACTACCTCTGGAATGCGGCGCTGCCGTCGCTGCCGCATCAGAGCGGCGGCGATAGCGTCGCCATCCCCGTGCGCAACACGAGCGACGCGTGGACGCACTATGTGCCATTCGATTCGCTGCCGCAGTTCCTCAATCCGCCCGGCGGATACGTCCACAACGAGAACGACGCGCCGCAGTACACCAACATGCACGCACCGCTCGACCTCTCGCGCTATCCGTCGTATTTCCCGCCGCCGCGGTTGAATCTGCGCAGCCAGCTGTCGATCGACCTGATCGACACTGATCGCAAGCTGAGCCTCGAGGACGTCGTCGCCCTCAAGCACTCGTACCGAATGCTGCTCGCCGACCGCGTGCGCGACGATCTCGTGCGCGTGGTGCGCGCAACGAATCCGAGCGGCGATGTTGCGCGGGCGATCGACCTCATCGCGTCGTGGGACAAAACCGTCGCGCCCACCAGCCGCGGCGGAACGCTGTTCGAGATCTGGTGGCGTCGCTACGTCGCCGGCATGCCTCGCACTGAAAGTCCCTACGCCGAGCCGTGGACGCCGGCGCAGCCGATCGCGACCCCGCGCGGCCTTCGCGACGCACGGCGTGCGGCCGAAGCGTTCTCGTGGGCCGTCGACGAGACGAAGCGCCGCTTTGGCGCCTTCGACGTTGCGTGGGGCGACGTCCACCGCGTCCGCCGCGGGCCAGTCGACGTCCCCGTCGGTGGCTGCTCGAGCGACCTCGGGTGCTTCCGCGTGCTCACGTATCGCGCGACGCCCGATGGAAAGCTCGAGGCGACGGGTTCGGACGGCTGGATACTCGCCGTAGAGTTTGGCGATCAGCCGCGCGGGTACTCGGTCCTTGCGTACGGTGAGAGCCCGAAACCTTCGTCACCATATTTCTCCGATCAAGCGGAGAACTTTTCTAAAGGGATACTGAAGCGAATCGCCTGGAATGAGGCGGACATCGAGGCACAGACGATAAGAAGGTACCGGCCCGGCGAGCGCTGAGTGGTGGAAAAGTGGAGGAGAGGTGGAGAGCTGGAGAGGTGGAGAGGTGGAGAGGTGGAAAGGTGGAAAGGCACCGCATGACGCGTGTCTGACGCGTCCGGCTTAGTTCTGCTGCATGCGAGATCCCAACAAAATCAAAGTCGTCGACGAATCCGAGGCTCTCGTCGTCGTCACCTATGCCCTCACAAAAGGCTTCCCTCGGGATGAGCGCTTCGGATTGGTGTCGCAGATGCGGCGCTCCGCGATATCTGTCGGCTCCAACATCGTTGAAGGCTGTCATCGACATGGTAACAAAGCATTCCTGGCGTTCCTGCACCAAGCCGTCGGATCCGCGGCAGAATTGGAGTTCCAGATCCGGATAGCCCGGAGGCTGGGCTTCGGAGACGCGGACCGCCTCGAGAAAGCCCATCTGCAAACCGTCCATGTCAAGGCCATGCTGATCAACTTGATCGTGGCCCTTCGCCGCCGCGGTCCGTAGTGCCTTTCCACCTTTCCACCCTTCCACCTTTCCACCTTTCCACCCTTCCACCTTTCCACCTTTCGCCCCTTCCACCTTTCCACCTTTCGCCCCAGTCTGCATGATATAGCATCCATCCCGTCGACCCCACGGAGGCTGCATGTCGTCAGAGGCTCGTACCGCTTCGTCCAGTCCTCTCACCCCGACTGTCCTCACTGACGAATCCGCGCTCAAACGCACGTTCGACGCCGAGTATGCGGCTGCCCTCGCGAGCGCTCGCGCGCAATTGGGTGACGCACCGATGCTCGCGCCGCGCGTCGTCGAAACCGCGTTCGTCAATGCCTGGAACCAGCGCGCCGCGCTGAAATCGCAAGACGATCTCAAACGTCTACTCGACGACGACATTCGCCACGGCTCGGCGCGCGCTCTCTCGCGACGCTCCGCCGCCAGTCGATTCGCCGGCGGCAAACATGCCAGCGGCCAACACGCGACCGCATCCGACGCGCCGGCCGACGTTTGGGCCGCGGTCGAAAAAGCCATCCACGCGCGCGCCGCCGAGGCGCACGCGGCAGCGGCATCCGCCGGCCGACACGAAGCGGCCAGCCACATGAAGGATGTCGCAAAAAAGAAATCGCTCGTCATCCCCATTGTCGTCGGCATCGTCGCCATCGGCGCCGCGATCGCCGCAGTGCTTTACATCAACAAACTCGGCGTCGATGACGCCGCGGCCAGCGCCGTCAGCGGCTCGACGATGCAGCCTGCAATCCAGAGTAACTTCGGCCAGATCGGCTCGACGTCGCTTCCCGACGGATCGAAGATTCGCATCGGCCCCGATACGAAGATCTTTTGGCCTGATGCCTTCCCCACAAAACAGCGCGTGATCCGCGTCGATGGGGCGGCACAAGTCGAAGTTGCGCCGGTGACCGAAACGATGAAGCTGCCCTTCCGCATCGTCGCCAAGAAAATGCACTTCATCGCGACCGGCACGACCTTCGCCGTCTTTGCCTATCCGGCCGATAGCGGTGTGCTGCTGTCCGTCAAGGAGGGAACGGTCACCGTCAAGGCCGGCAAGGCCACGAGCGTCGTCGCGGCAGGCCAAGCGATGTACGTCGTTCCCGACACCATCCGCCCGGCCACCGATGATGAGCGCGCCGACGGCTTCAATTGGATCAACGGCCGCATCACCGTCAAGGACAAGCAGATGCGCCAGATGCTCGTCGCGTTAACACGCTGGTTCAACTACGACGTCAAGATCGTCGACACGCCGCTCCTCGATCGCCGCGCCTCGATCGACGTGTCCCTCGATTCCAGCGGAGTGGCCATCAAACAGGTCGAGCAGTCGGCGAACGTCAAATTCGCGTACGAGGGCGAGACAAAGGTGTTCCGTGACGCGGGCGGCGCGAAGGGTGCAGCGCCGAAGGACGCCGGCAAGAAACCAGCCGGCAAGAAGAAATAGGAATGGAGGCTGTTGCTCAAGTTATAACTAACAAACACTAAAGCCCGTTCCACCGTTCCACCGTTCCACCCTCGGAGAGGCTCGTGCGACTTACGAAATCCGTCGCGACTCCAGTCGCACTCGAGCCTGGACCGCGACCCGCCGATAGTGAGCTCGACTTGTTCGGGCTCACTCACCCGGGAAAGGTCCGCAAGGAAAACCAGGATCATTTCCTGGTCTGCACGATCCATCCGCAGGTCGTCATTCACGGCACCAGTCTGCCGCATTCCGGCCACCTGCCTCTGCGCGGCCAGCGTCTCGCCACCGTGATGCTGGTCGCCGATGGCGTCGGCGGCGCGGTGTCTGGTGGCGAGGCGGCGCGTGTCGCGACTGAAACGATCACCCGGTATGTCTCGTCGACGCTCCGCTGCTACCACACCGCGGGTTCCGCCGACGAAGGCCAGTTCCTCGACGCATTGCGCGACGCAGCGCTCGAGGCGCACCGGGCCGTCATCGCCGACGCGGCGCAAAATCTCGGCGGCGAAGTGTCGGCGACGACGCTGACGCTGGGAATCGTCGTCTATCCGTGGCTGTACGTCGTCCAAGTCGGCGACAGTCGCTGCTACGCGTTCAGCAACGGCAAACTTCGCCAGGTCACGCGCGATCAAACCGTCGCGCAAACTCTCGTCGACGAGGGCCTGCTCGACGCGGATCGGATGCGCGCTTCGCCATTCAACAATGTCCTTGCCAGCGCAATCGGTGCGGAGGAGGCCAGGCCGGTGGTGACTCGCGTCGACATCAACTCGCGCTCCGGCGTCGTGCTCTTTTGTACCGACGGCCTGACCAAACACGTGAGCGATGCCGAGCTCGCGCAGCATATCGCATCGATGAAATCGACCGAGCAACTCTGTCGCGACCTGCTCCAACTCGCGCTCGACCGCGGCGGCACCGACAATATCACGATCGTCGCCGGCCGAGCGCCGATATCCAAACCAAAGCTCGTGTGATTCGATCTTTTGCAATGGCCGTGGCGGTGATTGTCACGGCCGCGGCGTGCGCGAGCGCGCCGCCCCCTTCGTCCGTCGCGTTGCCGGGCAACTACGATATCGTCATCAGCGGCGGCAAGATTGTCGACGGGACCGGCAACGCGTGGTTCTATGGCGACGTGGGCATCGCCGGCGACCGCATCGCCCGAATCACGCCCGCGGGTCGCCTGCGCGATGTACCGGCGCGCCAACGCATCGACGCGCGTGGGCTCGTCGTGGCGCCCGGCGCCATCGACATTCAGGCGCAATCGTATGTGCCACTCCTGACCGGCGACAGCCGCGTCGTCAGCATGATCACGCAGGGGATCACGACGATGATCCTCGGCGAAGGCGATACGTTCACGCCCGTCAACGACGGTGTCATGGCATCCGCCGTCGCGCAGGCCATCGACACGTCGCAGATGCGCATGATGGCGAACTGGCGCGGCACACATGGCTTCGACGCCTGGTTCCGCGACATGGAACGGCACCGCATGTCGGTAAATGTCGGCTCGTTCATCGGCGCCGGAACGGTCCGCGCGTATGCGAAGGGGATGGCCGAAGGACCCGCGACGCCCGCCGAGCTGGACACGATGCGGCGTGTTGTGCGCGATGCGATGCTCGACGGCGCGATGGGAGTGGGCAGCGCATTGATCTATCCGCCGGGGAGCTATGCATCGACGGCGGAGCTGATCGAGCAAGCGAAAGCGATGGCGCCCTTCGGCGGCATCTACATCACGCACATGCGATCGGAAGGCGACCGTCTCGTCGAGGCTGTCGACGAAGCGATCAAGATCGGCAAAGATGGCGGCGTTCCCGTCGAGATCTACCATCTGAAGGCCGCGGGCGTAAAGAATTGGCCCAAGGCGCGGCAGGTCATCGCGAAGATCGACTCCGCGCGCGCCGCCGGGCAGGACGTCGCAACCGATCAGTATCCGTACGTCGCGGGGCAGAACAATCTGTCGTCGTGTATCCCGGCGTGGGCGCACGCCGACGGCAAGCTGCTGGACCGCCTGCGAGATCCGCCAACGCGCGCGCGGATCAAGGCCGAGATGATGTCCGATCCCGTCGGCTGGGAGAGCCTTTGCCTCGGCGCGACACCGCAGGGCGTCGAGGTCGTCGGGTTCAAGGTAGACTCATTGAAGAAGTATGAGGGAAAGCGGCTGCCGGAGATCGGCGCCGTGTGGCGGAAGGACTGGGCCGACGCCCTGATCGATCTCACGCTGCTGGAGAAGAACGGCCTGGGTCAGATCATCTTCATCGCGTCGGACTCGAACGTCGCGATGCAAGTGCGCCAGCCGTGGATGAAGTTCGGCACCGACGCCGAGGCGTTCGATCCGGCGACGGCCAAGATCTCGACCCACCCCCGCGCGTACGGGACCTATCCGCGCATCCTCGGCCGCTTCGTCCGGGAGCAGAAGATTCTCACGCTCGAGGACGCGATCCGCAAAATGACGTCAGCCGTCGCCGAGCGGTTGTCGATCCGTGATCGTGGGCAACTGCACGAGGGCTTCCTCGCCGACGTGATGATCTTCGACCCGAATACGATCATCGATCGCGCGACGTACGAGAACCCGCATCAGCTCTCCGAGGGAGTCAAATGGGTGTTCGTCAATGGCGTCGCCGTTGTGAGCGACGGCCGGGTGACCGGTGAGAAACCCGGCCGCCTCGTGCGCGGGCCGGGCTGGCAGCCTCGGTAACCATTGTCATCCTGATGCTCGCCCTCCCCTCGCTTCGCTCGGATCAGGGCAGGCTCCGCGGAGCGGAGGATCTGCTTTTCCTGGTTCACCCGCTCTTCGCTCGAATTGCCTCTTTGACGGCCGAGTAGAGCGACTCGGCGTGAAACGGCTTCTTGATGAACGGAACGGCTGACCGGCCGATGATACTTCGCTCGAGCTCGCTCACGTCGCCCGACACGATCGCGACGGGCATCGACGGATACAGCTCGCCGATCTGATAAGAGAGGTCGATGCCGTTCATGCCGGGCATCGTCACATCCGACAGCACGATGTCGATGTCGCCGCTCTGGCGAGCGAGACGGTCGAGCGCCTCCGCGCCACTCGATGCCTGGACGACGCTGAACCCCCCTGCTTCCAGCATCCGTGCGATCGTTTGCCGCGTGGTCTCGTGGTCGTCCACGACGAGCACGCGCTTGCCGGCGCCCACCTGCGCTACATCAGCCATTCCGTCTCCGCGAGGATAGTTCGTCCTGTAGAATGACACACGGCCCGACGAACGCAAGGAAATATGTCGAAAATGGCTGCGGGTTGCCGTTGGGACTATGTTGAACGCCCATGCGTACACGTGTCGCGACCGCCGTTGGGCTGGTCGTCATCGCGGGAATCTCGATTGTTCGAACGGCGCGTCCTCCGCGTCCCGTCCCGGCAACCGCTCCCGACACCGTGTTCTCCGCCGAGCGTGCGATGCGACACGTCGAGGCGATCGCCCTCGAGCCGCACGCGATGGGTATGCCCGCCCACGATCGAGTTCGTGACTACATCGTCGGGCAACTCACCGCCTACGGCTTGCATCCGCAAATCCAACAGACCACGGGCATCGGCACTCGGTATCGCGTGGCGGGAAGAGTTCAGAATATTCTAACCTGGGTTCCCGGGCGGGATGCCAAGGGGAAGGCCGTACTGCTCGTTGCGCACTACGACGGTGTCGAAGCTGGTCCGGCGGCAGCCGACGACGGTGCCGGCTCCGCGGCGCTCCTCGAGACGATTCGCGCCTTGCGTGCTCGAAAGGCACCACTGGCGCACGATATCATCGCCCTGTTCACCGACGGCGAAGAGGCGGGACTGCTTGGCGCCGCCGCGTTCGTCCGCGAGCATCCGTGGGCAAAAGACGTCGCCATCGTGCTCAATTTCGAGGCGCGGGGAACGACTGGTCGTTCATTCATGTTCGAGACCGGCCCCGGGAACTTCGACGCGGTCAGCGCGCTTCGCCGAGCCGGAAACGCGACCGCCGGGTCCGTCTTCACGACTGTCTACCGCGCGCTGCCGAACGACACCGACCTCTCGGAGCTCTCGGTGCTCGGGCTGCCCGCGTTGAATTTCGCGTTCGTGGACGGCGTCGAGCGATACCACACGAGCCACGACGACGTCGCCCATCTGAATCCCGGCAGCGTACAGCATCACGGATCTCAAATGCTCGCGTTGGCGGCGGTTCTCGCGAGCGATACGTTGCCGCGCCCCCTGACCACCGACGGGATCTTCTTCGATCTGCCGGTCGTCGGACTGGTGCTCTATCCCATATTCTGGGCGGTGCCCATCGCCGTGATCGCGGCAATACTGGTCGTTGCCGTCATCGTTCGCGTTCGACGCGGCATCGTCGTTGGGTTCATCGCGTCGCTGGCCACCATCGCCCTTTCGGGTCTTGCGGCCAGCGTCCTTGCGTCGGGACTGGGATGGATCCAGGCGCGCCTTCCATGGGGCGGAAACGCGCAGTGGAGCGGATGGCACGCGCTGGCGCTTTCGACATTCGTGTTGGCAATCTCGATCGCGTGTCACACACTCGCGAGGCGTTGGTCGAGCGACGATGGCCTGCATGCAGGCTCGTTGGTCGTCTGGCTGTTGATTGCGGCGGTGTTGAGTGTCAAAGCGCCAGGCGCCAGTTATCTGTTTGTCTGGCCGCTGTTGCTCGCGGCTGCGGCAGCCGTCGTCCCTCCGGAGAAAAGACGGGTACGCGAGGTTGCGCTGTGGACCGTCGCGGGGGCAACACTGTTGCTCCTCGCGGGCCTCGTGTATGGAGTGTCGGTCATCACGCTCGGCGTGCGCGGCAGCGGAGCAGTCGTCCTCGGGCTACTCGTGTCGTTGATCGAGTGGTTGCTCGCGCCGTTGATGGGGCGCGCCTTGGGCGACGAGCCGCTTCGGGGTGCGGGCGGGTTGGCTTCTTTGGGTGTCGCGTTGTCGATTGTCGCTTTCGGTGTCACGGGTCGAAGCGCAGAGCATCCCATACCTTCCGCTCTCGCGTATGTGCAGGGTGTGGCGCCGGACGCTTGGCTCGGAACCTCGCCACAATTCAACGACGCGTGGACGAATTCCGCGGTCGGGCCGCGTGCCTCCACCGTCGACGGTTGGACCGGCAACGCCATCGGCCATGCATTCGCCGGCCGAAAAGTCCCTCTCGTTCGTCTCGGCGCGCCGACCGCGACGCTCTTGCGCGACACAGTCTTCGGCAACGCGCGCCGAGTCGTGCTGCGCGTGACCGCTCCGCCGGGAACGATCGAGGTGTTGATGATGGCGAACGGCCCGAAGGTGCTGACGTCGTCGATCGACGGCCGCGGAATCGACACGACGCGCTACCGGGGGAGGCGGCGTAACTGGGCGATGACCTATGCCGCGCTGCCCGACAGCGGAGTCATCGTCGCACTCTCGGTAGCAGTTGGCGCGAAGATCGATTTCCAGGTGACGTCACGCCGCCAGGGAATTCCGCCTATTCCCGGCGTGTCGATTCCGCCGCGGCCTGCGTTTGTCGTGCCGATCCAGACGGGAGACGCAAGCTATGTATACAGACAATGGTACTTTTGAGGACTGTCACCGCACAGCACTGTGCGACTTCTTCGTCCGTTGGCTGATCGGGCATCCCTGACAGAATGCGAACCGCGCATCGGTAGCGGGGTAAGGCGCGGCGACGCATCTTAGCCGCATGCTTTCTTGCCTCCTCACGGTCGCGCTGTTCTGCGCGCCGCCGCCAACCGGCACCTACATCGGCCGCGAGAATCAACTGCAGATCCGCGTCCCTCGTGTGGAGGGCGAGGGAGTGGCCGTCGCCGTCGATGGCAGTCTCACCGAAGCGCCGTGGCAGGGAGCAACACTTCTCACCGGCTTTTCGCAATTTGCTCCACTCGACGGCGTTCCGGCCGCCGATTCCACGCACGTTTTGGTGTGGTATTCGCCGACCGCGCTGTACGTCGGCATCAAGGCCTTCGAGGCTCACGGCGCGGTGCACGCGACGCTCGCCGACCGCGACAAGATCGGTGCCGACGACAACGTACAGATACTCCTCGGCACGTTCCACGATCGCCGACAGGCGTATGTCTTTGCCGTGAACCCCTTCGGCGTGCAGATGGACGGGACGATTGTGGAAACGGGCGCGGGATCGGGGGGCGGCTGGACTCCGACGCTCACCGGCCGGGCGGCGCCGGATCTGAGCCAGGACTTCGTCTATACGTCGAAAGGCCGCCTGACCGAATACGGCTACGAAGTCGAAATCAGAATTCCATTTAAGAGTCTCAAATATCAATCTGCTGAAAGCCAGAGCTGGGACCTGAACGTCGTCCGGCAGGTGCAACACTCCGGCTTCGAGGATTCGTGGGCGCCGGCCAAACGTGCGCACGCGTCGTTCCTTGCGCAGTCTGGAACGATCGATGGCCTCACCGGATTCGACCGCGGCCTCGTGCTCGATCTCAATCCGGTCGCCACGCGCAAGGCCGTCGGCGGCCGTGTCGATAATCGGTGGGTCTACAGCCACCCGCGCCCGCAACTCGGCGGCAACGTGCGCTGGGGAGTCACCAACAACCTGACGTTGAACGGCACGGTGCGGCCCGACTTCGCCGAGGTGGAGTCGGATGCGTCGCAGATCATCTTCGATCCGCGGCAGTCGCTCTTTTTCCCCGAGAAACGCCCATTCTTCCTCGATGGGCTCGAGCAGTTCAGCGTTCCGAATCGGCTGATCTACACGCGGCGCGTTGGCGCGCCCGAGGGCGCGCTCAAGCTGACCGGCAAAGTCGCCGGCACGAACATCGGCTTCCTCTCGGCCGGCGACGACAAGGCGACGTCCCTGAACGGACGGTACGTCCCCTATTTCAACATTCTCCGCGCGCAACGCGACATCGGCGGCACGTCGCGCCTCGGTGTTGCGTACACCGATCGCGTTGTCGGCGGCGATTACAATCGCGTTGCCGATGTCGACGGCCGGCTCAACTTCGCGAAGGTGTGGACCGGTTCGTTCCAGTACGCGCAGAGCTACGACAAGACGCGCGATCGCGTCACGAACGCGCCGCTGTGGGAGGGCATCGTTGGCCGCAACGGCAAACGACTCGGCCTCCGCTATGTGATGACCGGGATCAGCGATCAATTCAGGACCGCCAGTGGGTTCATCTCGCGTCCCGGTCTCATTCACGGCCTCATGGATCAGCGCGCGACGTGGTTCAACGACCGCGGCAAGCTTCTCGAGACGTTCACGGGGGACATCTCGTTCGACCACACGTGGCAATACACACATTTCGGCCACGGCGACGCGCAGGACAAGAAATTCCACGTCAGCACGAGCGCCGGCCTGCGCGGCGGCTGGACGGTCGGGGCGGGCGTCTACTGGGAGACATTCGGCTGGGATTCGCAGCTCTTTAGCAATTACTCAATTCAGCGCACCGTCGGCACGACGGTGGACACCATCCCGTTCACCGGTGTCGGCCGCATTCCAAATCGCGACTACATCTTCACGGCGAACACGCCGCAGTGGTCGCGGTTCAGCACCTCGATGATCGGCATCTTCGGCCAGGACGAGAACTTCTTCGAGTGGGCACAGGCCGACATTCACTATCTCTCGTTGACGACCAACGTCCGTCCGACGGATCAACTCCGTCTGGCCGGCACGTTTGTCTACCAGGACTACGTGCGCCGCACCGACGGCAGTCTCGTCGGCCGCAACATGATCCCTCGGCTTCGCGCCGAATACCAACTGACGCGGGCAATTTTCTTCCGCCTCGTCGGCGAATACAGCATGGCCGAGCGCGACGACCTGCGCGACGAGACACGCACGTTCTTCCCACTGCTGATCAACGGCAAACGCGCCTTGGCGACGCGCACCGCCGGCGTGAAGGGCGACGTTCTCTTCTCGTACCAGCCCAACCCGGGCACAGTCCTGTTTCTCGGCTATGGCAGCCAAGGGAACGCGATACCCGATCCTCTCGAGCGATTCAACTTCCAGCCACTCGTTCGCAGCTCGGACTACTTTTTCGTCAAGTACAGTTATTTGTTCCGCATGTAGTCACGAGTTACCAGGCCTCTGGCGCCCGGTGCCTGGCGCCTGGTATCTGTAATCCATGGAACGCTCGAAGATTCCGCTGTTCTCCGGCCCCACTCCCGTGGAAGAGATGTCGCGGCTGCGCGAGGCGCTCAACGCCACGCCGCGACTCTTGGTCAAGCGCGACGACGCAATCACGTTCGGCTTCGGCGGCAACAAAGTTCGGAAACTCGAATATGCGCTCGCCGAGGCCCGGGCCTCCGACGCCGACACGCTCGTGACGCTCGGCGGCCTGCAGTCGAATCACGCGCGTGCGACGGCGGCCGCCGCCGCGAAGCTCGGCCTCGGCTGTGTTCTCATCGTCAACGGGAAGCCGCAGCAGCGGCCAACCGCGAATGCGCTGCTCGATCGACTACTTGGCGCCGAGATCGAGTACATCGCGTCGCGCGAGGAGCGCGCCGAGGCGACCGAGCGAGTATTGACCCAGCTTCTCGCCGAGGGACGGCGCCCATTCTTTCTCCCGCTCGGCGCGTCCACGCCGACCGGCGCATATGGGTTCGTCGCTGCCGTCGGCGAGCTCGTGGCGCAGGGAGTCGTGCCCGACGTCATCGTTCACGCGTCGTCGTCGGGAGGCACGCAGGCCGGTCTCGTCGCCGGCGTCGCGCTGCATGGTCTGAATACCCGCGTGATCGGCGTCAGCGCGGACGACTCCGCCAGCACCATCGAGGCGACGGTCCGTCGCATCATTCGCGGGATCGATGGATTGGAATCCTTCGACGGCAGGATCCACGTCGACGACACACGCGTCGGAGACGGCTATGGAATTCCGACGACCGCGTCGATCGAGGCACAACTTCTCGCCGCGCAGACCGAGGCGCTGTTCGTCGATCACACGTACACCGCCAAGGCCTTTGGGGCGTTGGTTGCGTATTTACGTGAGGGTAGATTCGAGACCGACGAGACGGTTCTCTTCTGGCATACGGGCGGACAAGTAGGGCTTTTTGCGTAAAGCGCACCGCCGTGCGCCGCACCGCCGCACCGCCGCATCACCTCACGCTCGAGCGAACGCCGGCGCGAGCAGCCAACATAGAACCGCCCCCACGACGGCCATCGACAGTCCCCACGCGAGCAATTTCCGAAACAAATCTCGCGACGCCGTCCGATCGACAACCGCGGCCACGCACAGCGCGCCGAGCGTCGACAGTGGCGAGACGTCGACGAGCGACGATCCCACATTGATCGACAGCGCCAGGCTCAACGGATCGCCGCCCACTTGCCGCACCAGACCAGGCACCATCGGCAGGAACGCCGGCAGCACGACGCCCGACGTGCTGCTGTATGTAGAGATCACGCCGGTGACGAACGCGATCGTCGCGTTGAGCGTCGCCGGGCTGGAGACGCGCGCCAGCAGGCCGGTGAACAACTCCATTCCGCCCGTCGCCTCGAGCACCGCGATCAACATGGTGACGCCGGTGACCATGAAGATGATGTCGAGTGGAATTCGCTTCAGGACATCCGACTCGTCAGCGGTCTGCAGCAGAATGAGGAGTATGCCGGCGGCAAACGCCGACAACCCGACGTTCACGCGCCATACGATCGCCGCGATCATCCACACGAACGTCACGCCGATCGTCGTCCAGTGTCGGTGCCCCGGCGTCCTGTCGGTTCGGTCGGCTTCGGCCGTGGCGCCGGCGCGGGCGAGTCGAACGCCGCCCAGCATCAGGTAAGCGGCGAGGGCAACCAGAACGTGCGCGAAAAAATTCGCCGCCCAGACTTTCCATTCGTGTCCCGGCAATCCGATCTTTACCATCAAACCGTCGACCATCGCACCCACGGCACTGACAGGAGACAGATTGCCGGCGTTCGCGCCCGTCGCGACCATGATGGCCGATAATAGATTTGGAACACCGGCGCGCGCGCCGGTTGCCATCGCGATCGGCGCCACGAGCGCCACACTCGCGATGCCGCCCGGGCCGATAGTCGAAAGGAAGCACGCGAGCGCGAAGAACACGAGCGGCAGGAGGCCCGCGTTGCCGCGGACCAGCCGCGCCGCCCGCTGCGCCAAGACGTCGAGCGTTCCATTGGATTTCGCGATGGCGAAGAGAAACGTCACGCCGGCGAGCGTGATGAAGAGCGACGATGGAAAGCCGCCGATCACCGCGTCCGCTTTCAGCTTCGCCGCATAAACCCCGATGGCCCACGCGAGCGCGATCGACAGCAATCCGACATTCACGCGCGACGTCATGCTCACACCGATGGCGACGATGAGCGCCAGCAGCGTGAGAACGGCCGGGCTCACGAGCTGCCGTCCCAGGCGGGCAGCAGATGCTTCTGCACCTTGCCAAGTGCCGTGCGGGGTAACGCGTCGAGGCGAACGAAGGCGCGAGGAACCTTGAACGACGCCAGCTGGCCGCGGCATCGGCGCTCGAGCTCGGCGACATCGATCGACGCGTCCGTCACGACGTACGCGACCGGTACCTCGCCGCGCGCCGCGTCGGCCACGCCGACCACCGCCGCCTCGCGAACGCGCGCGTCCTCTAATAAGAGTTCTTCAATCTCGCGCGGATAGATGTTGAATCCGCCGGAGATGATCATGTCGCCGCGGCGGCCGCGCAGCGTGTAGTAGCCGTCTGTCGAGCGGACCGCGAGATCCCCGGTGCGAAACCAGCCGTCGGCGAATGCCGCCCGCGTGGCGTCGACATTCCGCCAATAGCCTTGAAACAGGCTCGGCGAGCGGACCAACACCTCCCCGACGTCGCCGTCCGCCGCCGGCTCTCCGTCGTCGGCGACCAGCTTCGCGGACACGCCCGGAAACGGCGAGCCGACCGTTCCGGCCCGGCGTTCGCCGGTATAGGGATTCGTCATGATCATGAGCGTTTCGCTCATTCCATAACGCTCGAGAATCACCTGGTGAAATCGATTGCGAAATGCCTCGAGCACGTGCGGGGGCAGCGGCGCGGACCCCGAGACCCATAGCCGCATGTCTTTGGCGATCTCGCCCGTCGCGTCGTTTGCAATGACGCCGGGGTCGAGCAGGCGGACGTAGACCGTCGGCACCCCGAAGAAAACCGTGGGTCGAAACTCGGCAAACACCTGCGCGATCGTCCGCTGATCGAAGCGCTCGAGCAACCGCATGACGCATCCGCTCACGAGCCACGCGTGAATGCCGTTGCCGAGTCCGTGAACGTGGAAGAGCGGCAGCACCGCGAGGTAGCGGTCGGCCTGCGTCATTTGCCAGCACGATGCGACGTTGATCCCGTTTGCCGCGAGGTTGTTGTGTGAAAGCACGGCACCCTTCGCGGCGCCGGTCGTTCCGGACGTGTAGATGATGACCGCGGGTGTGTCGCCATCGAGCGCCGGCTCCGTCTCCGGTCGCGTCGACGGCCGTTGCTGCGCGCAACGCGTGAGGTCCTCGACGGTCCAGGTCGCTACGCCATCGGGATACGCCGCGTCGAACGCCGCCGACCCCACCACCGCGGCCGGGTCCGAATCGCCGATGATGTGCCGCAACTCGCGCTCACGATACAGGATGTTCATCGGTACCAGGACCACGCCGATTCGGACACACGCGAGGAAGATGTCGACGTATTCGATGCGATTCGCGAGGTGCAGACAGAGCCGATCACCCCGCCGGAGCCCGCGATCCAGGAGCTCGCGAGCCATTCGGCTGGCGCGTTGGTCGACCTCGGCAAAGGTCAGCCGCTGCAGCGTCCCGCTCGCGTCGTGGTATTCAATGGCCGGACTGGCGGCGCGCCCCAACAACGACAGATCAAAAAGCTGGGTCAGATGCATCGACAAAAGGGACTGGCCGCTGGGCGGAGTGTCAATGAACGGGGAATGGTGGAACTTGCCTCCGCGCGCCGCCGTAGAACCATTGATGCTTCCCCGACTGTTGTCCGCCGCCGCGCTCGTCGCATCGCTCGCCTTGCCTGGCCAGAACGACCGCGGCCGGCCAGTGATCCTGATGCTTCACGGTCGCGGTATGCTCGACCGTGACAGCGCCGAGTTGAGAAAGCTCTGGCTGAACGGGTTGGTCTCGGGCGGCAAGACCCTCACGCAGCAGACCATCATCGCCGATCGAGACGTTCGCCTGGTTTGGTATGCCGATGTGCTCGATCCCAGATCATCCGAGGCCTGCGATTACGCGGCGTCCGATCCACGAGCTCGTCGCGACGCTGCCACGGATCCGAGTCTGCGGTCGTTCGTTTCGCTCGTCGGCAACGTCTTCAGCGCTTTGACGAGCTTCGTCTCCGACACCGAGTCGGTGTCGCAGATTCGGGCGCTCGCCGGCGACGCGTCGTTCTTGAGCGACGCGCGCAAGCGATGCGCATCGGAGCGGCGGCTGTCCGACGCGATCGATCGCGCCGCGCGAGAAGGACGTCCTGTCATTCTCGTTGCGCACAGCCTCGGCTCACTCGTGGCGTACGACTATCTCTCGACGCGCCGCGACACGGGGGTCGTCCAGAGTCTGATCAGCGCCGGCTCGATGCTCGGCTCAACGGAGCTTCGCCACCTGCTCATCGGCGGTGATTCGACGGAGGTGTTCGGGCTGCCGGCCAGCGTGAAGACGTGGGTCAATGTGCGCAACGACGGCGACGGGTTTGCGATGTCGCTGCCCTTCGGCCGCGACGTCGGCATCACCCCGCCGCCCGACGAGTTGGATCATCACGAGATGATCTCGTACTTGCGGAACACGGTTGCCGCCCGGGCGATCCTCACGAGCTGGTGCGCCGCTTTTGCCGCTGGCCGACCCGCGGCCTGCACGGCAGTCGAGCGGTAGAACGCATTCCCCCGTTCCACCGTTCCACCGTTCCACCACCGTTCCAGCCCTACTTGCTCCAGGGTGGCTTCACCCCGACCGATCGTGCATAGGCGATGAGCTGCCCGAGGTGCTCGTGCAGATCGCCGGCCATGCCCAGCGCGGCTGCGTCGATCGTCACGCCCCAGGGCTTGTACGAGCCAGTCATCTGCCCCGGATCCGCTGCGGCGATCTGCGCGCGGCCATAGGTCCATGACTTGTTCAGCGCCCCGATCACGTCGGCCTTCGCCGTCGTCTTCTCGAGCTCCTGCAGCTTGGGCATGATCTCCTTGTTCGACGGTCCGAAATCGGCGGGCGCCCTGCTGCCCATCGATGCCGGCGCCCAGTGATACCATTCGCCGGCGACGTGCATGAAGACCTCGGAGATCGAGCGAACGCCGGCCGTCGGACGCCACGAGAACTTGTCCGCCGGGATCGCGTTCGCGAGCTGCATGAACTTCGAGTGCAACGTATCCATGTCGGTCAGAAACTCTTTCCGGACGTGTGCCGCGGACTTCGCGTCGAACGCCTGTGGGTCGCCCGCCTGCTTCGCGCCCGCCTGGGCAGACGACACGGTCGGGAGTGCGAGGACGGCCACCGCGATGAGTGAGGTCCTGCCAAGAGAAAGCACGAGGAGCTCCGGGTTGAGGGTACCTTAAGTACACAACTCTTAGCGGTAGCGTGCTAGACCGTTGGCGTGATTCCAGCAGAATCCTGACATGACCATTGAACGTTTCGGCCCGTGCTGAGAACGGTTCAACCCAACGTGGCCTTCGTCGTTGGTCCCGGTTCTGCCAATGACCGATGACCATAACCAACACTGAATGATGCTCTCGCTTCGACGCGTTTCGACATCAGCGCTCCTCACCGTCTTTGCCGCGCTCGTTTCGGTCGCGCCGGCGAACGCGCAGGATCGCGTGGGCAGGGATTCCGCGACGCGTCTCACCCGCTTCGGGCGCGACGTCGCGTATGTCACCCTGACCAGCTTCGGATGGGCGGCGTGGGATCAGTCGCAGAATGATCCGCCGGAGTGGGGAAAGGACTGGCCCGGCTACCGCCACCGCCTGTACTCGAACATTGGCAAATCTGTCATTCAAGAATCAGTAACACAGGGCGTTGCCGCCGTCATGCACCGGCCACTCGATTACACGAAATGTGAGTGTGGCGACTTCGGCGGGAAGTTCGGGCACGCGGTGTTGGGTGCGGTCACCGACCAGCTTCCGAACGGCTCTCACCCGGTTGCCATACCTCGCATTCTCGGTGCGTATAGCGGTGCATACGCACAAGCGAGTTGGCGCCCGGGACGCGACAGTCACCTCGTGACTGCATTGCTCAACGGCACCGCGACGCTGGGTATCGGCGCGCTGATCAACCTGTACTACGAGTTCAAACCGTGGTGACGGCTGGTTACTGATATTGGATGTAGAGCGGGCGCGGACGCAGTGCCAATACTTCGCTCGCCGTGAGCAGCCGCTCGCCCTTCTTGACGTCGTTGTGGAAGAAGAGCTTGAATCCCGTGAACTGCACGGGCTCTTCGACCTCGCACGTCTTGTATGTGTCGAACTTGAGCCAGGGCTCGCCCCAGCCGTCCATGTTGATCACGACTTGCACGCGAGGATCGAGTTTTATCTTCGACGCGTCCTGCAGCATGTTCACTGTGAAGCGATGCACGATCAGCACCTTCGGCGGCAGGTTGTACTTCGTGACGAGCTGCGCCAACTGGTCGATCGCGTAGTTGACTTCGTCCGCCGTCATCGCGCCGATCTTTGAGCCCGGCCGGCGGCCTTCCCGGTTGTGGTGCATGTTGAACTCGGGATCGAGTCCGAGGTGTACATCGGGCCGCGCCAGGAAGGGAAGGAGCCTCTGCACTTCAGCCTCGACGGTGCTCTTCCCCGTTTGAATGTCGAGGAACATCACCGCGTTTTTCGACTTCGCCCAACCGTAGACCTTCTCGATCAATCCCGTATCGGACCGCTGCCGATACATGCTGTCCTTGCCGGGGTCGGCCTGCGCTACCGACACGATCAGATGCAGTGCCGGTTGCACCGGAGTCGACGGATCGGCCTTCGTCCACTCCGCCACGATCGTATCGAGCTTGGCGAGCATGACGGGCTGAGGATACTCGCCGAGTACTCCCATTTTCTTCGACAACGTGTTGCCATAGAACGCGACGATTCGCTTTTGCGGCAGCAGTGACCCCGGAAGCGGAGCCGGCATGCGGACGGGCCACTTACCACTCTTGAGACCGGCGCGTATCGAGGCGACCAACGAAATGCTGTCCCGCGTCGTCCGGTGCTCCGGCTGACTCGCCTCGGCCAAGATTATCGCTGAGTCGGGTCCTGCCTTGGCGCTCGGTGTCGTGTCGGAGTTGCTTGCGGCTTTCGACGCGGTCTGCGTCGTGCCTCGCGCTGTGTCTGGTTTGGCCGGCCCGGTGGTGACTGTCCCCGCCTGTGAGTCGCGGACCGGAGCTGCCGCTGAAATGTCTCCCGGTGTCGGCTTCTGATCGCCGGTGCACGCCCCGAGGGCGACGAATACGAGGACGAGAATCGAGGGTCGCATTGGTATGTCTTAATGCAACTGGTGAGCCGACTTGGCGCCAGTTGTGACCGACCCGTGACGCGATGACCGAGGCACTGTCGCGCTCGGCGCCGAACTGACCGCGGTTCTTGTCCGTGCCGTTGCTTGCACCTATTTCTCTGCGCGCGTGGTGCACTCAGCGGAGAAATCATGCGGGCTCTCATTCTTGTCGCGCTGATCGGTTCCTTGGCGGAGGCGCAGCGCTACACGGGCACTGACGGAAAGCTTCGGGTTGCCCTCTCCAAACAGCCGTTCTCGCCGACGGGTGTTTCCGTCGGTCCGAACACGATGGCGAACGGCGGCATTCAGCAGCGCCTCGCTGCCATGGGGGCAACGGTCCGCGTCTCCGAGGCTGCACTCACCAGCGACGAGGCCACGGAGTACGGCGCCTGGAAGAAGCTCGGCATGGCCCTTGGGCATTTTGCGGACATCGTCGCTCAGAACGAGCGCGAGGGCTACTTCACGGTCGGTCTGTTGGCGACCTGCCCATCGATGCCCGGGTTGGTCGCCGGGCTCCAGCACTCGGGCTCAACGCGCGAGCCGATCAAGATTGGGATGCTCTGGCTCGATGCGCATCCGGACTTCAATACGCCGGAGACGACACGCAGCGGCTCGTTGGGTGGAATGCCAGTCGCCGTCGCCACTGGAAGAGCGTTGCAGGGAATGCGGCTCGACGCGCACCTCGATCCGCCGCTTGCCGACCGTCACATCGTCATGGGAGGTGTTCGGTTGACGGATCCGCTCGAGCAATCGCTGCTCGACGGTTCGATGATCGAGCAGGTCTCCGTGGACGATCTCCGCAAAATGTCGCCGGCCGTTTTCGCACAACTCGACCGTCTCGATCGCTTGGTCGACAAGATCTACATCCACATCGACATGGATGTTCTGGATCCGCGGGAGGTCATGGCCCACGGGAACAAGGTTCCGAATGGGCCGTCGAGCGAAGAGCTGGCGCGTCTATTCCAAGCGATTTTTTCTCGCTATCCCAAAGCATCGGCGATCGGCTTCGCGACGATTCCGCCGACCGACTCGGGTGGGCTGTCGATCGCCGCGCTCAACCGCATGATCGAGGGAGCGGTTCGTGGAGTTCAGGCGCGCGAAAAGCGCTGAGCTCGCGGTCAATGCGTCAGCGCGTAGATGAAATAGTTCACCCACAACTTGTACGACTCGTTCGCCGGTACGGGCTCGAACCCTTCGTCGGACCACTCGATCAACTCCCCCACGTCCGCGAAGTTGTCGATGATGGCGACGAGACGCTTTCTCGGATCGTTGTCCTCGTAGATCCCGAGATACTCGGCGGGAACACGACGCATCTTGCTCGGGATCTTCGCGAGGTCCACGTTGAAGAAGCAGTTGAAGATCGGATGCTCGTTCGTCAGGCGAACGGGCACGGAGCCCGGAAACGCGCGCCGCCACGTGGCGATGAGATTTCTGTAATCAGGGTTCGGATCGCCCTCGATGTCGTCGAAGATGATGAATCCGCCGCGCTTGATGTATCGCTGCAGGCCGCGGATCTCCGCATCGCTGAGCGTCCAACCGCCGGGCTCCGACAGGTATGCGATCGGGTAGTTGAACAACTCCGGATCATCGAGCCTTACGATGGCGCTGCCGACGATCGGTCCCCGCTCGACGAATGGTTTCATCGAAGTGATTTCACTCATGATCTTCATGAAGTGAAAGTCGGTTCGCGGGTAGTCGTGCGACCAACCCGGACCCTCGCCACCGCATTCGTATGCGCCTCGATACTTGATTCGCGCGAACGTCACTCGGCCTTCATACGCCGGATTGCCGCGAAAGTAGGGCGAGATGAAATAATTCTGCTCGTCCCAACTGAAGCGGCATGCGGCGCCACCGCCGAAGCGCTGCGCGAACGCGACCATGCCCGTCGCCGGCAACCCGACGAGAACTCCAAGGCCAAGGACCGCTGTGCGCGCTCGCATCACCATGTGAGATGTCGCTGGTCGGGAAAATGGTTGCGACTGGAAGGTCGACGGTCCGGGCGATAATCTGCGAGTAATCAGCCCGGATCGACACCCTTAGCCTTGGGGTCAGAGTCGGGACTCTGACCCCAAGGCGTTTTTTGATACCCTCGGCGGGATATAAACCCAATGAGACCGTTCCGACCTTGGCTGGCCGTGCTCGTGGCATTCGGTGTTTCGGCCAAGCTCCACGCGCAGGACAGTACGCGTTCCTTCCTGCAGAGGACCGCCGGATGCTACGCGTTGACGCTGGGGGGTTGGTCCGCCCTTCCGCTCCGTCGGAATGGCTATCCGGAGTCGACCACGCCTCCAGCTCGGTTCCGGCTCGACACGCTCGTCTTCCCTAGCGCCTGGGGTCCGCAACTCGCCGTCGAGCCTGCGCATTTGGTCCCGCGTAACATCGAGGCATCGCGGCCGGGTAACGTGAAAGCATCGTGGGCGGTGTTGAGCCAGGATTCGATCGGCATTATCTGGTCAGACGGCTTCGTTGGCGTCCGCCTGCGCCTTGCAGCCAGAGGCGATTCGATGGTCGGCCTAGCAACTACGTTTCACGACGCCCACATCATCGGCGAGCCGCCGGATCCGTCCGCGCCCGCGGTGGCCGTGCGAGCTCCCTGTCCGCCCAAGTGAACGTGGCGTAGCCTCGGGTACGTGAGCGAGGGCCCACGAGCCCAGCTTCCAGACGCGAGCCGCTGAGCGCCCCTCGAGCCGGAGGTGACTCCTTCCCGCTACCCCGCCGAGCAGCGCCTCGAGATGCGCCGCCTCGGCGCGACGAAACTGGTCGCGTGCTCGCCCGCGCGCCCAAGCCGCGATCGCGAATGGAAGACCACGGACTCGATGCAGCAACTCGCGGAGGCGGGGCAGGGAAACATCGCCATCTATGTCGAGCGGGCGCACCAGGCGGAGGTGCTGCCGTGAAAGAGAGGCCTGAATCATTGTGAGGCAGCCCAGTAGTGGAGGAAGCCCGCGGCCTTGCCGCTGCCGCGGGCAGATAGGTTGTTATGAGATTTCTTATGGAAGCGGCTTCTGTCCGACGACGATCGTCGGCGTCGCGTTGACCGCCGTCGATGTCGACGTGGTGCCGTTGCCGAGCTGACCAACCTCGTTGCGGCCGAAGCAGTAGGCCGTGAGGCGATCGGCCGCGATCGCGCACGTGTGATTGCCGAAGCCGGTCGAGACGCCGGCGGCGCTCACTTCCGAGACCAGCAGCGAGCCGCCGGCGCGCACTGGGCTGATCGCCGACGCCGGCGCGCTCACACCGAGCTCGCCGTGGCCATTCGTGCCCCAGCACCACAGCGCGCCGTCGGCGGTGACGCCGCAGCTATGGCCGTTGCCCGCCGAGATCGAGCTGAACGTCAAGCCGTTCGCGACGGTGACGGGCATCGACGAATCGGTCGTGTTGGCGTTACCCAGTCGGCCGCCGTTGCTGCCCCAGCAGAGCGCCTGATTCGATGCGTTGAGAGCGCAGGTGAAGCTGAGCGACGCGTCGATCGCCTTGAGCCCCGCGGCCGCGACAACGACCGGCGTCACGGAGAACGTGTTGCCATAAGAGATCTTTGCACCGTCGCCCAGCTGCCCGAGACCGCTCGCGCCCCAGCAGTACGCCGTGCCGGCAGGCGTGACGCCGCAGCTGAAGCCCGTGCCCGCGCTGATCGACGCAAACGCCGTCTCCGGCGCCACGGCGACCGGTGTCGCCGAGAAGCCCGGACCCGTGGCCGCGAACTGCCGCCAGTCGTTGTGGCCCCAACAGTAAGCACGATTGTCCGTCGTTACACCACAGCTGTGGTCCGCGCCGGTGCTGACCTGACGGAACGACAAGCTGCTCGAGACTTCGATCGGAACGTTGCTCTGCGTCGCGCTGCCGGGGAGGCCGATCTGTCCCCAGCCGTTATTGCCCCAGCAGTACGCCCTGGCCCTCGTGGTCACGCCGCAGGTGTGCGTGCCATAGCTGCTCAATTGCACGAATTGAAGCGCGGTCCATCCGGTATTCGGCACCAGCACGGGCGATGCGCTCATCGAGTTGTCGCTCATATTCGCGCCGCCGATGCGTCCTTCCTTGCCGTTCTGCCCCCAGCACCAAACGAAGCCGCCGCTCGCGATGTCGCATGTGTGCATGGACCCCGCGGCGATCGAGCGATACTTGATCACGATGACGCGCGACACCGATCCGATCTTGCTCTCACTCGTCGCTGTGATCGTGACCGTGCCGCGATCGTAGCCGATCAACTCACCGGTCACCGAGTCGACTTTCGCGACCGCTGGGTTCGAGCTCGACCAGCGAACCATGCGGCCGCTCAACACGTTGTTGTTCGCGTCGCGGAGCGTTGCCTGAAGCGTGCGTGGGTCATACGCCTCGATCGTGTCGAGCGCGGGTCCGCCGACCGTCACTGTTGCGACGGGGACGGCGATGACGATCGGATTGACGGTGATCGCCGCCGTACCGGACACACCTTCGCTCGTCGCCGTGATGGTTGCGGTGCCAGCCGCAACTCCGGTTATGACGCCGTTCGCGTCGACCGCGGCAATCGACGCTGCCGACGATGTCCACGCGATGGCGCGGCCGCTCACGGCATTCCCGCTTGCGTCGCGAGGTGTCGCGCTCAACGCCTTCGTTTGGCCGACGACGACGCTCGTCGCGGCGGGCGACAGCTCGATCGATTTGACCGCCGCAGGGGCGGGTGGGGGAGGATTGTTTGTCGAGCCGGGTGAAACCGAGTCACCGCCGCAGGCGGCGAGGAACAGTGCGGCCGCGGTCGCGGCCGTGTATATGTGCTTCATTGCGTGAGTTCCCGTGCAGTGAGTTGTGTGGTCGAGCACGAACGACGGGAACTCTAAACAGCAGTACTTAATAAACTCTTATCGACAGATTACAGCCTTCTATCGAGCCGCGAACGGCGAGCGGCGAACGGCTCAAAGCGATACCGAGCCTTCCTTCAATTCTTCGTACAGCTCGAGTAGCTCATCTCCCGGCTCCGCTTCGAGCTCTCGCCGCATCCGCTCGGCGAACTTCTGGTAGGTGCGAATCGCCTGCGCCCGTTCGCCCAACCGCGCTTGCGCCGTCATCAACGCAAGAACTGCGTCTTCATTCAGATCGTCACGCGTGAGCACTCGCCGGTAGACGTCCACCGCCTTGGCATGGCGGTCCTCGGCCGTGAACAGTGCGCCGACCTCCATCAGTCCGTCGACGAACATGCGCTGCAGCCGGTCGCGGTGCTCCTGATGCCAGTCGCCCGCGGGCTCGCCGTCCAGGAAGTCGCCGCGATACAGCGACAATGCGCGCTCGAGCATGGCCGATGCCCCTGGCTCCTTGCGCTTCAGCGCGCGCCGCGCGGTGATGACGTCGCGCTCGAAGATCGCGACGTCGAACTCGCTCACCGCGGTTGGATCGACCCGATAGCGATCGCCTGACAACGTGATCCAATCCGGATTGCGAATGGCCTTTCGCAGCCGGTGAAGCGTGACGTGAAAGTTGTTTCGTAACTGGGACGTCGACGCGTCGGGCCAGAAGGCGAGGCCAACCTGCTCCTTTGTCCGGCCCTCCGGATACATCAAGAGGTACACGAGCAACTCGCGCGGTCGAGCCGACCCCCAGGCTGTGCTCTCGATCGGTTCGCTGCCGATGAACACCTGCAAGGCGCCAAGGCCGAGCACACGCATCGTCACCGGCAGTTCCTCGACGGTTGGTTCGGCTGGCTCCGTTCCCGCGTCGACCGGATATGCATTGTTGAATACCGGAACGCGATACTCGGACGTGCGCATCCCACCCGCATCGTTGGCCAGCTGGACGACCTGCTCCATCGTCAGCTGCTGACCTTCCGCGTAGGCGATCTCGTGCGCCGCTCCGAGCTCCGCCCGGCCTCTGCCGATCAAACGCTCGCGCTCGCGCTGGTCGGTTGCCGGCATCGCGATCGCGACCCGCTCGCGCAGCAGGTCGACGGCGCCGATCAGCCGGACGGCGTCGACAACGCGGCCTCGCGACATCGCCAGGCTGGCCATGCCGTCGAAGTCCATGGCCAGTCCCCAGGCGTCGCCGATCTCGAGGTGGACGCGAAGCGCGTCGCTGAGGCGCGTGAAGGCGTCCGTCTGATTCCCCTCGATGAGCAGCAGGCGCCCGAGCTGTGCGCAGGAGTGCGCGAAGATCGTGCGATGCGAGATCTTCAATCCGAGGTTGACGTTCGACTCGAACATCGATCGCGCAAGATCGAGCCGGCCTTCCACGAGCGCCGCCAGTCCGCGCCAGTACATGACGAACGCGTGGACCATCTGCGGCGGGAGCGGCCGCGACATCTCGTATGCCTCGTCGAGCAGCTCCATCGCCTTTGCGCCGTCGCCGAGCATGATGTACGCGGCCCCGAGCTTGGCAAGGACGTACGAGCGCATGCGATCGTCGCCGTGGACCCGCATCAACGCGAGACTCTGCGTCAACGCCTCGCGCGCGCGCTCGTTCTCGCCCTGCGCAATCCCGCAGAGGCCCGACGCGAGCAGGCCGCGCGCGTGCAACAGCGGATCGCTGCCGTCCGCTCGCGCGAGCGCCGCATCGATGTATTTGCGCGCCTCGCGAAACTGCGCCGACTTGAGGCGGTAGCCGATGCCGTACCAGAACCAGAACAGCGCGTCGGCGAAGCGCAGCGCTTCCGCGGCGCGATCCGGGTGATTGACCGCCCAAGCGCAGGCAGCGCGGAAATTGTCGTGGTCGGGCCCGACACGCGCCAACAATCCAGGCTCGTGCTCACCGCCCACGAGAAGCGGAGCAATCCGCTCCGCGAGGTTGAGAAAATACTCACCGTGCCGAGTGCGATACGTCTCGAGCTCGGCCGATTCGGTCAGCAGCTCGATTCCATATTGCTTCACGGTCTCGAGGAGGTGATATCGCGCCTCGCGGTCGCCCGGCTCCATGACGACGAGCGATTTCTCCACGAGCGCGGCGACGCCGTCGAGGATGTCCTCGATCTCGAGCGGCGCCCCGGCGCAGACGGCCTCCGCGGCTTCGAGCGAGAAGCTTCCCGCAAACACGGCGAGGCGGCGGAGCAGTTGTTGCTCGCGGTGGTCGAGGAGGCCGTAGCTCCAGTCCATCGTGCCGCGCAGCGTTCGATGCCGCGGCAAGGCGGTGCGACTGCCCATCGTGAGCAGCTTGAACGCATCGTTGAGGCGGCCGGCAATCTGTTCGGGCGTGAGAGCGCGCACCCTCGCGGCCGCAAGCTCGATCGCCAGGGGCATGCCATCGAGACGGCGGCAGATCTCGGTGACCGTCGCCACAGTGCTGTCCGTCGCGGAAAACGACGGGAGCGCGGCCTGCGCGCGTTCGACGAACAGTTGAACGGCGTCGTTGCCGGCCAGCGGCGGAATGAGCCACGCGGTCTCGCTCGGGATGCCAAGCGCCTCGCGGCTCGTCGCGAGCACGGTCAATCGACGGCATCCGCGCAGCAGCTTGTCGACCAGCGACGCGCAGACGTCGATCAGGTGCTCGCAGTTGTCGAGAACGATCAGCGTATCATCATCGCCAATGGATGCAACCAGCGACTCGACAGCCGTTGCAGCCGCGTGGTCGGGAAGACGAAGAGCGGTCGCGACCTGTTGCGGCACCAGGGCGCGATCGCTGATCGGGGCGAGATCGACCCAGCCGACATGCGCGAAGTGCGCGGCCAAGTGCGCCGCGGCTTCGCGCGCGAGTCTGGTTTTGCCACTGCCGCCGGCGCCCGTGAGCGTCAGCAGCCGCGTTCCGGACAGGATCCGGGCGATCTCATTCAGTTCGTTCGTGCGTCCGATGAACCGCGTCAGATGCACGGGCAGATCTATCGTTTCAGACGATTCGGTCGGAACCGCCGATATCAAAACACTGCTCATCTCGCCGGGTGTTGAGGACACAAAAATCTGTCATCCCGAGCAAAGCGAGGGATCTGCTTTTCGACCGCTGGAAAGCAGATCCCTCGTCGGTTCCCTCCTCGGGATGACAACAGGAAGATTGTGCACGGATCAACTGCGGGCAACGAATTCACGCACCGCCTCCACGGCGCCATCGAGGGATCCGTCCCGCCGCACAACCAGTACGGGAATCGACTTGCTCGGTGTCGCCGACGACAGGGCGTCGATCAGCACAGCCTCCTGTTCCGCCCCACGAGCAATCAGCACGAGGCGCTTCAGTCGGTCCGGCTCGAGCAAGGCGAATTCCAACGCTGGAATCGCGAAGCTGCCTGGGGCAATGAGCGTCGCGCCCGAAAGGCCAAGGCCGTCCACGAACGCGCGCAGGCGCGGTCCGAACGACTTATCAGTGTCCGGCAGGTCGGGCACGAACACCCGGCGCTCCGCTGTAAATGACTCGAACAACTCCGGCCACAGGTTCTCTTCGTTGTTGCCGGTGACGAGGATGACAGTAGGTGTCCCGGATCCAGCGCCAAAGCGCATGAACCGGGTTGAATGATCAGCAGCGTGGACTTGCGCCCACCCGCCTGATTCGCTGGCCGCCGAAGCGACGACTTCATATGTGGTTTCCATGGGCCGCAAGATGCCGCCGCGCGCTTATCGGCCGCTTACAGGCGGCACTTCTCGCGGGCTTAAGCCCGAATTAAGCGAGCCCACGTAAATACCCGCCATCACGAGCGCGCTGCGTTTGCGCGCCTCCATTAAACCGACTTGACGCCACTCAGTGGCAGAGGGATTCGATGTTCAACCCGTCTCATAGCACCGCCAGCGAGCGAGCGCGCTTCCGCTCATTGTCCGCCCTGATGCTCGTTGCCGCCGCCGTTTCCGGAGGAATGGCCGCATGCTCCAACGACTCGAGCACCGAACCGGCGAACGCTCGCCTGGTCTATGGTCCCGCCCAGGCGCTCGGCGCCGGCACGGCTCGCGTATACGTCACCCTCGATGCCGCCGGCAAGCCTGCGACGCTCGGTGTCGCGCTGTCGGAGAATGCGCTGACGAACCTCCCGCAGACGCCGCAGCCCGGCGCAATGTCCGCCGTCAACCTCATTCTCAAGCTGCCACAAGAGGCAAAGGCCACGTCATTTGATCACGTGATGCTCGACTGGAACCCGATGGGCCATGAGCCGGACCACGTGTACACGCTCCCGCACTTCGATTTCCACTTCTATACGGCAACCGAAGCCGAGCAGATGGCGATCATGCCGAGCGATCCGCAGTACGAGGCGAAGCTCGAGAAGCTGCCGGCCGAGCAGTTCCGGCCAGTTGGAATGATCAAGCTCCCCAGCGGCGTGCCGATGATGGGTGCGCACTGGGTCGACCCCACGTCGCCCGAGCTCCAGCCGCCCCCGGCCAACAAGACGTTCACGCAGACGTTCCTGTACGGTTCGTACGACGGCAAGATGATCTTCTACGAGCCGATGATCACGAAAGCCCACATCGAGTCGCTGAAGACCGTCGCCGGCAACAGCATCACAAGCGCGATCAAGCTCGCAACGAGCTTCGAGCATCCCGGGTATTTCCCGACGAAGTACTCGCTCGCCTGGGACGCCGCGGCGAAGGAATACCGCATCTCGTTGGATAGCCTCGTGCAGCGCAACTGAGCGGGGATCATCCAATGCGCGTACGCACGATTCTTCGGTGGGGTGCCCGCGTCATCGCGGGCACCGTCGGCCTGGTGTTGGTGGCCGCCGCGGCGGGATATGGATTCTCTGAAGTCCGCATGGCCCGGCACTTCGCGGTGCCGGAACATCGAATCGTGCTACGCGGCGATTCCGCCGAGATTGCCAACGGCAAGCGGCTCGCGACGGTTCGCGGATGCGTCGATTGTCACGGATCGAACTTCGCGGGCACGCTCATGATCGACAGCCCGATTATCGGACGCTTGGCTTCGGCCAACCTGACGATGGGTGGGCGGGGCAAGGAGCTCGACCTGCGCGATTGGGAGCGCGCTGTCCGGCACGGCGTTCGGCGCGACGGCTCTGGCCTCCGTGTCATGCCGTCGCAGGAATTCACGACGATCTCGGATGAAGACCTCGCGGCAATCGTCGCCTACATCCGCAGTGTTCCGGCCGTCGAGCAGACGCATCCGACCATCAGGGTCGGTCCGATCATTCGCGCGCTGTATCTCGCGGATCAGGTTGCACTGCTGCCGGCCGAGCGGATCGATCACACGAAACCCCATGAAGCTCGCGTCGTGGCAGAAGTAACACCGAAGTTTGGCGAATACGTGGCGAGCGGCTGCACTGGATGTCACGGGCCGACGTTTTCCGGAGGAAAAATCCCGGGATCGCCGCCCGAGTGGAAGCCCGCGGCGAACCTCACGCCCGCAGGCATTGGACACTACAAGGAAGAAGACTTCGTTCGCGCGCTGCGCACCGGCATTCGGCCGGGTGGGTCGCAGATCGATTCGGCGATGCCGTGGAAGCTGACGAAGGAAATGACGGACGTCGAGATCAAAGCGATTTACTCATATCTCAAGACAGTGAAACCGAAGGAGTACGGCAACCGGTAGTGTGAGGCGTTGTGGTAAGTCAGTGATAATGTCCCCTTCCTAGTTCAGTAGAAGTGTCCCCTCTATTCGCTTCCCACGACGGAGGCGGCATGGAGCGGATCTCGATGACAACGAAGGAGAGACAGCGCGCGGCCGTGCTGCAGCAGGTGATGTCGGGTAGTGTCTCGCTGCGGACGGCGACGCGACATCTCGGCGTGAGCTATCGACAAGCGAAGCGGCTTCTCAAGCGGTTTCGGCGAGATGGTGCGAGGGGCATTCGGCACGGAAATCTCGGGCGTCGTTCGAATCGTGCGTGGTCGCGCGCGGAACAGGCGGCGATCCTGGCGTTGATTCGCACACACTACAGCGGGCCTGTGGCGGGCGCCGGCCAGCGCTTTGGGCCGACATTGGCAGCCGAGCATCTGTGGACCGAGCATGGGAAGTTGGTCGCCGTGCCGACGCTGCGGCGCTGGATGATAGCCGCTGGCCTGTGGAGCCGTCAGCGCCGTGCTCGCCCTGCGCATGTGCGTCGTCCGCGTCGCGACGGCTTCGGCGAGCTGCTGCAACTCGACGGCAGCTTCCACGATTGGTTTGAGGGGCGTGGCTCACGCCCGTGTCTCGTGTCGCTCGTGGACGATGCCACGGGGACGATGCTCGCGCGCTTCAGTGAGGAGGAGACCACGTGGGCCGCCGTCGCCGTGCTCCGCGCGTGGATCGAGTGTTACGGCGTCCCCCGGGCGCTCTACGTCGATGCGAAGACCGTCTACGTCCGGCCAGCGACGAGCAAGGAGTTGATCACTGGTCGCTCGCCGCTCACGCAGTTCGGCCGTATGTGCGCGCGCTTGGGGATCGAGCTCATTACCGCGCGTTCGCCTCAGGCCAAGGGGCGCGTCGAGCGGAATCACGGCACGAACCAGGACCGCCTCGTGAAGAAGCTGCGGCGTCAGCAGATCGCCACGATCGCGCGGGCGAACGCGTTCCTGTGTGCGTCTTACGTCGCGGACCACAACACCCGCTTCGCTCGCCCCGTGGGCCTCGATGTGCACACGCCGCTGCCGCGCGGCGTCCGGCTGGCCGAGGTGTTCGCCCTCGAGGAGGAGCGGACACTGGGCAACGACTGGATCGTGCAATACCAAAACCAGGCGCTGCAAGTGCGGCCGACCCGAGCGGCCCAGCGATACGTCGTCCCAGGACGACGCGTGCTCGTCCGGGAATCCGAGAGCGGGATGCTGCGCATCGTCGTGGTGCATCCGGAAACCGATCGTGAGCACGAACTGGCATGGGACCTCGCCCCGGTGGATCGCCGCGTCCAGGGCGCGCGCCGGGCCGTGCCCGCGACGGCAGCGCAGCGGCCGCCCGTTCCCGCTCCAGCGCCGGCGGGCTACACCAGTACGGGGAAGCCCCTCAGCGCGAAGCAAATGGCAGTGCGAGCACGATGGAACCAGCAGGCCGCAGTGGAGATCAGTCGGCGTCGCACCGTGGCAACAGTCAGCGCGGCGACAACCAACCCGGCTCACGCGTGAGCCGGACGGGCTGCACACCCGGAGAACGGCGGGATGAGACTTCAACAAGAACAACACTACTCACAGCAAAGAACACTACTAACCAGGGGACACTTCTACTGAACTAAAACAGGGGACATTTCTATTGAACCTTGACACCGGTAGTGTGAGGCGTCTGGCGCGTCGTCGATTCGCTCGGCATTATCGACGGCGCGCCAACCCACCATCGGACAGGAGTCAATGTCAGGACAGGGATCAGCTGGAAACGTGATCGCGGCCGCCGCGAGCTTTTTCATCCCCGGCTTGGGGCAGCTGCTTCAGGGCCGGCTCTTCATGGCGATCATCCAATTCGTTTTGGCCGGCGTGTTGTGGATTTTCCTGCTTGGCTGGGCTATCCATCTGTGGTCGGTGCTCGACGCCGCGCTCTGGAAGCCGCGGCCCTGACATCTGGCACTCGGCGTATCACGCCAACATGCCGGCAACGTATCTCGTACGCGAAGAGGTAGCCCAGTTCAACTCATCTTCGCCGTACGCCGTACGGCGTACGCCTTACGCCTTACGCGCCGCGCTGCGCCGCGGCAGCACGAGTGTAAAAGTCGATCCCTTTCCCGGGGCGCTCTGAACTCGGATGTCGCCCTCCATGGCTCTGGCGAGCTGACGGCTGATGGATAATCCGAGGCCGGTGCCTTCCGCCGTTCGAGTCAACGACCGATCGCCCTGCACGAAGGGCTCGAAGATCGTATCGAGAAGTTCCTGCCGAATGCCGCGGCCTGTATCGCGCACCGCGAACCGCACATTCTCATGATCGATCTCGCAGCGGACGTCGATTCGTCCATTGTCCGTGAACTTCACCGCGTTCGACAACAAGTTGAGCAGAATCTGCTCGACCTTCGATCGATCGATCGACACGACTTCGCCGGGACACGAATCCAGCGAGTATGTGAGCCGCTTCTCTCCGAGACGAGGTGCGACAAAGCTCTCCAGAGTCCCGAGAAACTCGTCGATGGTAACGTCTTCGTACTGGTAATCGATTCGACCCGACTCCAATTTCGCGAAGTTCAATACGTTGTCGATCAACCGCAGCAACGATTGCTGGCTCCGCTTGATGCGAGTCAGATCGTGTCGCTGCTCCGTCGTTAGCGGACCGCGCAGCCCCAGATCGAGCAGATCGACATACCCCGCGATGGCATTGAGCGGCGTGCGCAGCTCGTGGCTCATCGTTGCGAGGAACTGGCTCTTCGCCGCGTTTGCCTCTTCGGCCTGCTGGCGCGCAATGTCGAGGTGCTGCCTCGCCTCTTCGGCGTCGTTCAACGATCGAACGAGCTCGTCGTTCGTCTGCTCCAACTCTTCCTGAAGCGATTGTCCCTCTTCGAGTTGTTGCTCGAGCTCTGCGGCGAGCTCCTGGAGTTGCTCGGTGAGCTCGCGCTCCGCCCGCAACAACCGCTTCGATTCCGTGATATCCCGCGCGACCTTTGCTGCGCCGATCACGCTGCCCGACGAATCTCGAATCGGCGAGACGCTCAGCGAGACATCGATGCGACTGCCGTCTCGCCGCATTCGAACGGTCTCATAGTGATCCACTCGTTCGCCACGCGACAGCCGGGACACGATCGCGTCCTCCTCGTGCCGCAGATCCGGTGGGATCAACGTCAGGACCGAGTGACCGATGATCTCACTCGGCTGATAGTCGAAGATTCGCGTGGCGCCCGTGTTCCAACTTCGGATGATGCTGTCGAGCGTTTTTCCGATGATGGCATCGTCCGACGAGTCGACGATCGCGGCCAGCCACGCCTGGGGGTTCAGCCCGAAAAGAAACTCGGGCGACCGACGAACCGGTCCACCATCTCCCTTGCGTTCGCTCATTCCGCGCGCGCGCATGACTCGCCGACGAACCCGTGTGCCATGCCGTTTCACTTAGCAATCACCTTGCCGACGAGTCGGGCAGGGCGGCGGTCTCGACGATGTCGAAATCCTAATGACGGCCCGTCGGCGGCGCGCGCTCACCACTCGGAGATCCCTGGCGGGCTCGGCCTTAGGACGAGCTACGCCACAGTGAGTTCTGTCTCGTCGATGCGGCTTATTCGGCGCGCAAAGCGTTTGCCGGATCGACGAGCGACGCGCGGCGGGCGGGGATCCAGCTGGCGAGCGCAGCAATGACGAGCAAAAGCGCCGTCGCGCTCGCGAGCGTGATCGGATCGCTCGGCGCCACACCGAAGAGGAAGGAGCGTAGAAACCGGGCGACAAGCGCGAAGAGGAGCAACCCACTTCCGATGCCGGCAACGCTGAGCATCAACCCGTGGTTCGTCATCATGACGGCAACGCCGTGTGGATCCGCACCCAACGCAATGCGAACGCCAAGCTCCCTCGTGCGCAGCGTGACGAGGTACGCCATCACCCCGTACAGACCAATCGCGCCGAGCAGCAACGTCACAACGGCAGCAGCGCCGAGAATGACGATCGTGAACGAAAGTCGCGCGGTGGAGGCGCTCATCACCGCGGACATCGAACGGACGTCGAACGTCGGAAGCGTTGGGTCGAGATCGCGGACGACGCCCTGCACCGCCGCGGTAATGGCCGTCGGTTCGCCCGACGTTTTCACCACGAGCGCCATCGTGCGTTGCGACTGTGAGAACATCGTGTCGCTCGACATCTTCTGAGGGAAGTACACCGTCTGCGAAGGCAGCGCGGCGAGCGCCGTATCGCGCGCATTGGCGACGACGCCGATGATCGTGAACCACGGACTTCCGGGCAGACTTCGGAATCGCTTTCCAAGCGCGGCTCTGCCGGTTGGATCTTTCCAGAATTGTTCCGCGGTCCGCTGACTGACGATCGCCTCGAGCTCTGACTGTCGCCCGACGCGGTCGAACATTCTGCCCGCGATGAGAGGAATCTTCATGGTGGCGAAGTAGCCGGCGTCGCTCGTGGTGTAGATCTGCAGCGGCGGAATCTTCGTTCGGCCACTCTCGTCGCCCTCCACGTAGAACGGATTCTGATTCATCCCCGTCGCGACGAGCGGCAGTCGCGACGACAGTCCCACAGAGCGAACACCCGTCAACTGCGACACGCGATCGGTCAGCGTCGAGTAGAAGCCCACCATCGCTGAATCGTTTGCGTACCGAGAGCTCGGAAGCGTGAGCCAGAATGTCGCGACGTTGGTGGCGTCGAATCCCGGACGCACGGCGTGCAATTGTTGAAAGCTTCGTAACAACAGGCCGGAGCCCGCCAGGACGACGAGAGCGAGGGCGATCTGCACCGTGACCATCGCACCGCGCAGTCGATGTTGTGCCTTGCCAGCCGTCCCGCTGCGGCCACCTTCGCGGAGCGCGATGGAGAGTCGCGTGCCGCCGATACGGAGGGCCGGGATCAAGCTGCACACCGCTGCAACCACCACCGCGATGACGACCGTGAACAACACCGTGCGCGCATCGATGCCGACCTCGGCGATGCGCGGAATCTCTGACGGACCTTTCGCGACGAGCATACGCACCGCGGCCCATGCTATCGCCAGTCCGGTCACACTCGCGATCGCCGAAAGCACCACTGATTCGGCGAGGAAATGTCCGAGTACTCTCGCGCGCCCGGCGCCAAGCGCCTCTCGGACGGCGAGCTCTCGCTGCCGGCCGTCGGCGCGCACGAGTATCAGGTTCGCCACGTTCGCGCACGCGACGAGCAACACGAGCGCGGCGGCGGCTGCCACCATCCAGAGCGTTCTCGCGATGCTTCCCGTGACGTCTTCGCGCAGCGGAACGAGAAATGGCCTGGGCTTCGCCTGGTCGAGCATCATCTTCGTCGGAACACCAGGGCCGAGATTCGGGAAGAGCTCGACGACCCGCGGCAACACGGTCGTGAAGTCGCGCTCGACGTCAGCGATGCTCACGCCCGGTTTGAGGCGCGCGATGGAGTTGAAGTTGAATCCTCCCGAGAACTCGCCCTTTGGATCGAGTTGCATTGGCAGCCAGACCTGCGTCTCACGCGCGGGGAAGCGGAATGTCTCCGGCATCACACCGATGACCTGGCTCGATCGCCCATTCACGTCGATGTTTCGGCCAACGATCGACCGGTCGCCGCCGAAGCGCGTCTTCCACACTCCGTCGCTGATCAAGACGACATCGCCGCCATTCGGCAGATCCTCGGCCTCGGTGAAGTTGCGTCCGATAATTGGAGAAATCTGAAGTGTCGGGAGGACCGAAGCCGTGATCCAGGCGTTGGTCACGTGCTGTGGCTCGCTCGCGCCGCCTCGCTCGGCAATGCTGACCGAGCCCTCTTGGTACAGGCCGATGTTCTCGATCGAGTGCGAGAACGTCTTGAACGTGAAATACGTTCCCGACGTTTGTCCGATCTTTCGCAGGTTGATCGGCGGAAGGTCGTTCCATACGCCGACGAGGCGTTCGGGGTTGCCGTAGGGAAGCGGTCGCAGAAGGACGCCGTCGAGGACTGCAAAGATTGCGACCGACGCGCCGATGCCGATGACGAGTGTAACGACGGCGGCGACGGTGAATACGGGCGTGCGCAGCAGGGATCGCCACGCGTGTCGAATCGAAGTGGGCAGCATTCCGCGATCTCGGTAGGGATGGATCCCCTACGATTCGCTGCGGACGAGGTTTCGATAGGCCTATACCGGCCTACTCGTCAATCCACCGTGGCCGAACCGCCGCTCGGGACGCCAGCGGCTCGCCGTAGTCCTCTTCTTGTCATAGACCACTCGCGCCAAGATGCCACCACGAGTTGGAACGCCTGCGTCAACAGAGTTTAATTAGTCTTTGTTTTTGCAACCGTCAGATAGTAAACCGGTATGCCCGCGGCGATGACACCGAAGATCGCCAGTGTCGGCCATCTGCCCGCAGGGTCGATCAGCGCGTTGCCGAGCAGATATGCCGTCGCGAGCACGAACAGAATCGGCGCGATCGGATACAGCGGCGCCTTGAACGGCGGGTTGTATCCGCGCTTGCGGAATACAAAGATCGACGCGACGCCGAGCGCATAGAACGGCAGGATTGCCGTCACGAACGTGTCCGCCAGCTGCTCGAACGTTCGCAGCATCACGAACACGATGCCGAGGATTGCCGCGAGAATGATCGCCACGTGCGGCGTGTGATACTTCGGGTGCACCGCGGCGATCTTGCGGAACAACATCCCGTCCGCCGCCATCGCAAAGAACACTCGCGGATTCGTGAGAATCGACCCGTTCAGGGTGCCGAGCGTCGACAACATGACGGTCAGTGACACGAGCACGACACCCGGTTGGCCGATGAGGCGTAAAGCGACGTCGGCCGCGACGAGCTTCGACTGACCCATCTCCTGCACGGTCATCACACTGAGATACGCGATGTTCGCCAGCAGGTAGATCACCACCACCGCCAACGTGCCATAGATGAGCGCGCGTGGCAGATTCCGCTGTGGGTCCTTCACTTCGCCGGAAATGAACGCGAGATCCGCCCATCCGTCATACGCCCACAAGACCGAGACGAGCGCGAGACCAAACGGTGTAATCGAGAAGCTGCCCGCCGGCATCGCCGGCGTGAAATGGCCACCCGATCTCGGCAGCCCGAGCGCGAGCGCGACGAGAATGATGAACATCAAACCGAAGTACTTCGCGACGGTGGTGATGTTCTGCACGAGCGAACCCCATCTGACTCCGACGCAGTTCAGCGCGGCGATGATCGCGATCGCGATCGCCGCGACGTAGTGCACGTAGTTGTCATACGGAGCGACGCTCGGGTCGAAGCCCAGCACTCGCAGGAAATACTCGGCGAACGTCGTCGCAATGGCGCCGAGCGCCGCCGCGCGGATGATCGCGAGCTCGGCCCAGCCAAACAAGAAAGCTGGGAGACGCCCCCAGCCGTTCCGAATGAAGACGTAGATGCCGCCCGTCTCGGGAAACGCACCCGCGACTTCGGCGAGCGTCAGCGCACCGCACAGCGCAACCACGCCGCCGGCGATCCAGACCCCGAACAGCGGGAGTGGTCCAGGAAGCTTTTGCGCGATGCCGGCCGGCGTCCGGAAGATTCCAGATCCGATCGTGATGCCGATGACAACGGCAACCGCGCTCCAGAGTCCGAGACTCCTTGGCAGGGCACCGGCGGTGCCTTCGTGCGCGGGCGCCGAAAATGCCGACGCGTCGGCGCCTGCGCCCGCTCGCGACGAGGGTCGTGCGTTGACGGTGGGATTCATCCCCTATGCTACGAGCGGCGCGCGGGCGATGCTAGGCCTGTATGCTGGTTTGCTGCGCGGCAACGAGGGGATGTACGCGTGCGGCGTGCGGCGATGCGGCGTGCGGCGATGCGGCGTGCGGCATAAGACCGGAGAGCAGATCTTTCTGAGCCGATGTCTGCGCACACGCAAGGAATCTGCTATTACGCCGCACGCCTTTCGCCGGACACCGCGCGCGATCTACCGCTTCGTCCTCTCCATCCACGACCCTCTCTCGTCGCGCGCGACCATATACACCACGCCGCCCTTGCCAAAGCCGACAATGGTGCGGCCTGAGGGAATTTGCAGACGGTCGACGACCTCGCCCTTGCGATTGACGACGTCGTAGACCGCCCCGCCTCCAACCGCTCCAGCGCGAACGGACGTCGTCCGAATCCACACGTTCCCGTCGACGTCCGCCTTCACAGAGTTCTGGTTGAATGGCGGACGATAGTCGGGTAACTCGCTCGGGCTGACGAGCTGCATCGGCGACGGGCCGCCAGGGCCACCGCCAAACGCCGTCCGGATTCCACCGCCGTCGCCGCCGAAAGTCATCACCTGAACGCGGTTGCCGGCGGCACCCGCAACGGCGCCGGCTTCGGCACCCGCCCTCACCGCACCCGCCGCGCCCGCGACGGCCGACGTGTTGATCGTCGACGCGCCGTTTGCGAGCGCGACCTTCACCGAATCGATCAGCGCCACCTTGTCGTCGTCGCTCAGCCGCTGCCAATCGAACGGCAACTTCGGCGATGTCGTGAGCGTGCCGTCAGGGTTGATCCAGTCGATGTGATAATCGCGCCCGCGCACGATGGCGATCGAGCCATCGGACAGAACCGCCCAGTCGTCGACGATCGGCAGCGGATTCATCTCCATGGTCACGGACATGTTGCCTTTGTCGTCGGTGCCCATGTTGATCTTGTTTTTTGGAATCTTGTAAAAGCCCGCGGTGTCGAGCTTGCGCGTCATCATGTCGACGCGCACGATCGCCGCGGTATCCGGCGGATCGGCCATCTGAATCGCCGGACCGGTGCGCGCGGCGCCATTCGCGGGCGGCGGGCCCATCGTGATTCGCTGGCCGCCGCCGCCGCGATAGACGATGCGTCCCTTGCCGTCGAGCGCGGGGCTGCCAAGCAGGTTGTTTCCGAGGAGCATCGCGTCCTGCGATCGTGGCACCGACGCGACGCGCGAGATCGCTCCCTTCGGGTCGATCACGAACATCGACAGGCCCGCGGGATCGATGAAAAGCGTCGAGTCGGCGAGGTACGGGATGATGCCGCCCCGGCCCGGACCATACGAGTTCGCGCCGCCGCTCACGGAATCGGCAACGATTGTCGCATTGGCGAGCGTCGGATCGAGCAGCACGAGCTGGCGCTTCATGATGTCGTTCACGAGTACGCTGCCGTTCGGCAGCTCACGAACCGCGGCCGCCATCCCGAGGATCGGCTGCGTCGACGCGTTGGGCGCGTTGATAAGGCGAATGGCCGGAGCTTGCTGCGCCGCGAGGGCGGCCGGCAGTACGCTCAGAAGTAGTAAGTGTTTTTTCATATGAGTATTCGAGTTATTTGCTTGTCATCCTGATGCGAGCGAAGCGAGCGGAGGATCTGCTTTTCTTACGGCGTTCCCATGCGAATGACCACCCTGTCACCGCCGCCTCCCATGCTGACTCCCGCCGGAACCGCCATGCCCATGCCGCCCATCATCATCATTCCGCCGAGGCCGGCGCCCGAGGTTCCGGTGCGAATCGATGCGAGAAAGCGGTCGTCGAGATACGGCGTGACAAACGTCGGCAATTTGCGAATCTGCTCGGCCGTGAGCAGGCTCTTCACGTGCGGCGCCGCCTTCATGAGCGAGTTGACGGACGCGATCCGAGCCGCCCGATATCGTTCGTAGGCCTCGTCCTGGTCGTAGTGCTCCGGCAGCGCCGCGAAATACTTGGCGACTGGCGACCAGAGCGAGTCCAGCTTCAGCGTGTACGCCCGATTGAGCATCGCGAGCGAATCGGCCTGCGGCGTCGTGAGCTGCAGCGTATCCGCCTGCCGGAGGATTTGGGCAATCGGATTCATGATTCCCCCGTTGGCGTACATGCCCTTGAACATCGGCTCCGGGAACTTTTGGCCGCCCCGGGCGCGGCCGACGTCGAGCTGCTGCATCAGCATCTGCCGCTCGAAGGTCGGACCGACGTCGACGCGCATCATCGCCGTCAGCGTGACGGGAAGACGCGATGCCGTCTGCGTGATCGACGTCGCACCGAAGCGCTGATTGACCTCGTACTTGAAGCGGTTGGTCGTGGGATCGAAACCGCGGACATACAGCAGCTGGCTCTGTGGAAACGCGCCCTGGCCCCACCCGTGCAGGTTGTTCTCGCCATGCATCAACAGGTCGGCGGCGCCAAGCGGGTTAGAGATCTGGAATGAGAGGTTCGCGCGCTGCGGCATCCGGACTTTCAGCGGATTGAACGAGAACGTGAGATTTGCCGTCGTGTACCACGGACCCTCGCAGCTGCTGCGATCCGCGACCTTCCCGAGCTGTCTATTCAAGCAGTCGCGAGCCGACGGTGAACCGTTGGCGAGCAGCGACCGGATGCCGTCCGCCACGAGGGGATCTGTCGCCGGCGACGCCGGATCGAAGACAAAGGCGCGATCGTTCGCGTAGCCGTCGCCGTTGATGTCACCCAGCACGATCGGCGTATATGGATTTCCCGACCGGAACGAGCCGCTCCACCCGAGCCGGATGAAATCGAACGCGTTGTACGTCAGCCGGTAATTGATCTGATGCCGCGAATCGAACTGGGAGCGGCCCCACGTCAGCTCGCGCGGATCGCCCGACGTGCTGGAGAAGCCGCGGAACTGATCCCGGCTGTTCTGATATGTGTAGGACAGTCCCCAGCTGTACGTCGTGTTGAACGCCATCGGCATGAGGCTGACGCTCACCTGTTTCGTTTCACCTTTGAGGTCGGAGCGTAGCTCATTGACGTGGGCGAAGGCGGTCGACACGCGCCCCTCGCCGGAGGCGATGACGCCTGTCGTCGGAACGATGGCTGTGGGCCGCGCAAACACGGGCCGATTCCCCTCGTTGGCGATGCCGAATTGCGAGGCCGCGTTGAAGTTCAGATCGTACGTCCCAGCCTGATTCTGATTCAGAGAATAGGTAACGTCGACGCTCGTACGGAATCGGTTGTCGAACGTCGCGCCGCTCCACGACAGGTTCGAGCGGAGCGCGCGCGGCGAGGAATAGTTGCGATCGAACAGCGAGACGTTCGGCGCACCGCTCGCGAAGATCGTGCTCGCCGCTCCATTGGCACACTGTGTCGGGATGCTTCCGAGGTTGGCCATGTACGCCGCCCAATCCGGCGTGGGCGCGGCGGCGCCCACACACATCAACTGCTGAATCCCGCTCGGCAGACCGGTGTTGTCGAGCACGGAGCCGATGGTTTGGGCTGTCGGTGTGTTCTGGAAGATGCCGATGCCGCCGCGAACGACGGCGCGGGGACCGCGGACCGCGCCCTCGAACGCGCCGACCTGGCCGGCGGTGCCGTACGTCCAGGAGAACCCGATGCGCGGGCTCGCGTAGATCTTGTTCGGCACGCGATCGTTGCGCTCGGCGAACAACCGGTCGATCTCGGGATTGAGCAGCGGCTCGCTCGTGAAGTGGTTGCCGTCGAGACGCACACCGTACTGCAGCTGCAGATCATCCGTCGGACGATATGAGTCCCCGAGCGAGAGCCCGCCGACATACACCGCCTGGTCGCGCGTGCGCGGCGAGAGCGTGCGCGCGAACGACGACGGCCGCAGCGCGTCGAGGTCGGCGAGTGAGTTGAAGTTGAACGTGCCCAGCTGGTTCGACGACAGATCCTGCGAGTATTCGTCGCGACGAACTTCGCTCGTGAACTTGATGCGATGCTTGTTGTCCTCACTGAACCACGACAGCGCATTCAGCGCCTGCACGCTGTTCGTGGTGAAGCTCTGATTCATCGTCGGATTCCCGCCGAATGCCACGGTCTGCACGCTCGGCGTCCCGTCGGCGAACGTCGACGCGATACGGACGTTGCCGCTGGGGAGATCGACGTAGGGCGAAGCCGAGACGCGCGAACGGTTCACGCCGACCGATGTTTCGGTGAGGATGCCGAACCCGAAATAGCTGGAGTGTTTCCCGAAGACACCGAAGTTGTAGTTGCTTCGTTCTCCGCTGTGCGCCGGCAACTCGGTCGTCGACAGTCCCCCGGGCGTCTGCCGCTGCCAGCTGCCGCTGAACGTGAGGTTGTAGGCCTGGCCGGTCGTCGACGTCGGCGGAATGAAGTCCGCGCTGGCGAACAACAGCGCGCGGTCCTGCAGCCGATTGCTCGGTACCGCGTTCGTCGTCGTCGGCAAGCCCCACCGGCCCATGCTGCTGAGCAAATGCAGCACCGAGTCGGACGCGATGCCGATCGTGCTCAAGCCGAGCGGATCGGTATTGAGCAAAGACTGAAGACCGCTCTGCCGTCGCTCGACCTGATACGACAGGTTGAAGAACGACTTTCCCGCTTGCAGCGGCCCGGCGAGCGCGCCGCCGAGCGACAGGTTCGTGTACCGTTGCCCGAGCGACTGCGCCGCGCGATCGGTCCACTGCAACGAAGGTGCGTCGACGTTGAGGCTCGACGTTCGAACGATGAAGCTCGACGCGCGGCCGGTCCGAACATTCATCAGGCCGCCGCTGAAGTTGCCGCGCGATACGTCGTACGGTGCGGTGACGAGAGATGTCGACACGTTTGCATCGCGCGGCAGGTTGGAGCCGCCGAAGTTCATTCCGTTGAGTGTCGTCGCGTTCTGCGCCGCGTCGAGGCCCAACACCGAGAAACCATTTGGAGTGCCATCCGCGCCCGGGATGAGTTGCACGCCCGGCAGCGAAGCGGCCAACGCCGCGAGATCGCCCAGCTGGTCTGCCGAGATGTTCGCGCTGTTGATCGCCCGCTCGGTGCCGCTGATGTCGGGCGCGTTGTTGTCGCGGCCAACCTTTTGTCGGTCGGCCTGGACCTTTACTGCATCCAACTGCGCCGCCACTCGTTGCAATCGGGCATCCGCGACGAGGATTTCTTGATCGCCCGTACGCTTGACCTCGAACTTCTTGGTGGCGAAGCCCAGCGCCGCAATGTTGACGAAGTAATCGCCCTCGTCGCCTGGGAAGGCGACCGTATAGCGACCATTCTTGTCCGTGCGTGCCGAGCGCGAAACGTTGCCGGTCAGCGACGTGACCGTGACCGTCGCTCGCTCGATCGGCACCGAGTCCGGTCCAATGATGCGCCCCCGGATGATGTCCGTTTGAGCGTGAGCGATTGTGGGGCGCGAGATGGCGGCCGCACAGACAGCCGCAATGAGATACAGCAGTCGACGTAGACTCACGGAGCAACCCAGGTGTGAGAGGGCGGGAACAGCTGTTGGTGGCGATTTCCTACGCGCACACCGTTGGACCCGAGGGGTGGGCTTAGGGTTTACGCGAGAGGTCGGCCGGCAGTTGCAGTCGATTGGAGCCCACCCATCAGCTACGGGACCGCGACGAACGCGGTCGCCGCCCCGCGCCGAAATTGGACGATGACACTGTCGCCCCCTTCGCGCCGCACGCGAATCATCGCGTCGCGCGGCACGCCGCAGACCTGAAAGCGTCCGTCAGGACCAACGCTGACAGTTCGCCGTTCATCCGCCACGACCGGCTCGCCGCCGCCGAGGCGACTATATGTAGTCTGCCACGCCAAGGTGAGCGACGATGGACCTCCCGTCGCGCGGCCACTGAGCAGTCCTTGTCCCCATTCAAGGCTTCGCGCACCACATCGGTCGACCGCCAGGGCACGCGCGGACGGTACCCGGACTGTGACAGTCGCGTCCTGCACCGACGGCGCTTCGATAGTTGTCAGAAATGGCGTCGCACCGATCGACGCGAGGTCGGGCGACTCGAGCCGAAGGCCGACTGTTCCAGGCGCGACACGATCGAGCGGTACAACGCCGGCGGAATCCGTCGCTCGCGCGCTCGTCGATGTGGTGAGCGCGACGAGCACACGTGAGACTGGCGCGTTCGTCACCGAGTCGACGACGCGCACATTGACCGTCACGCGGCCGCGCTCCCAGAGAACGTCCCCGCCGCGTCGAATCTCCGATACCTGGCCCGTGGTGACTTTGATGCCGGCCAGATCTTTCCAGCACAGTGGGATCCGAAGCTTGGAATTCACGTGACTTGAAGTCGCGGC
>JADMIO010970525.1_pt1 | contig 54113 bp, 41 predicted proteins | sample 8958161 | NCBI WGS metagenome assembly JADMIO01 (sample SAMN16585339, study PRJNA669376) | soil metagenome | isolation source: Crop rotation soil | place: USA: Cullars Rotation, Alabama | collected 2011
GCGCCACCTTCGAGGACGGCTCGACCCTCAAGATGATGGTCGCGAACGTCGCGACGGGTGTGACGCGCGAGCTGTGGCACAACGCGGCGAACGAGCGCGTGTTCACCGGCATCAACGCCATCACCTGGGCCGGCGACGCGCTGATCTTCCAGCTCGAGCCGGACGAGTGGATTCACATGTACTCGGTGAACACCACCGTCGCGAATCCACAGCCGGTGCAGCTCACGCCGCGCGAAGGGATGATCGGCAACGAGTCGACGCAGTCGCAGTGGGCGCTGTCGTCTGACGGCAAGTGGATGTTCTACTCGACGAACGTCGGCGACATCGATCGGCGCCACATCTGGAAGGTGCCCACCGCGGGCGGGACGGCGGAGCAGGTCACGACGGCTGAGATCGAGACCTACCCGATGCCGCTCGCTTCGGGCAAGTACCTCGCCGTCATGTCGGCAACGGCAGTGCGCCCCCAGAGTGTCGGCATCTGGCCGACGACGGCGAATGCGGACAAGAATGCGGAGAAGGTGATCTATCCGGCCTTCGCGAAGGACTTCCCGACCGAAGCGTCGGTCGTGCCGACGAACGTCACACTCAAGGCGGATGACGGTCTCGAGTTCCACAACCAGATTTTCCTGCCGAAGGACCTCAAGCCGGGCGAGAAGCGCCCGGCGATCGTCTTCGTGCATGGCGGCTCGCGTCGCCAGATGCTCCTGGGCTATCACTACCTCTCGTTCTACCACGTGTTCTACGCCGTGAACCAGTGGCTGGCGAACCAGGGCTACATCGTCCTGAGCGTGAACTACCGGAGCGGCATCGGTTACGGAAAGGCGTTCCGCAACGCGCCGCAGGTCGGCGCGCAGGGAAATGCCGAATACAAGGACGTGCTGGCCGCGGGCAAGTACCTGCAGACGCGCGACGATGTCGACCCGAAGCGCGTGGGGATCTGGGGCCTTTCGTACGGCGGCCTCCTCACCGCGCAAGCGCTTGCGCGCAATTCCGACATCTTCATCACCGGCGTGGACCTCGCCGGCGTGCACCTGCAGGGAAACTCGATCGACACGTCGGCCGTGAGCTACAAGGCCAGCTCCATCTCCGAAATCGCCAAGTGGAAGTCGCCGGTCCTGCTCCTGCAGGGAGACGACGATCGCAACGTGGCGTTCTCACAGACCGTCGGACTCGTGCAGCTCCTGCGCGCCCACAAGATCTACTACGAGCTCACGGTGATCCCGGACGATGTGCATGAGACCCTGCTGCACTCACGCTGGCTCGATTTCTTCGGGAAGATGGAACCCTGGCTCGACAAGTACCTGAAGAAGGCGGAGAAGGCACCGGTCATCGGCGCGGGCCCCGGACCGCGCTGAGCGGACGGTGCCGCTGAACGCCCACGACTCAGAATGATTTCGGTCAACGGTCTCACCAAGTCCTACGAAAAACTCTACGCGGTCGATGACCTCTCCTTTGCCGTCCAGGCGGGAGAGGTCCTCGGCCTCGTCGGGCCCAACGGCGCCGGGAAGACGACGACACTGCGCTGCCTCGCCGGGATCATCGCGCCCACCAAGGGAAGCGTCGAGATAGCCGGCCACGACATCCAGAAGGATCCCGTGCCGGGAAAGAAGGCGCTCGCGTTCATTCCCGACGAGCCGCACCTCTTCGAGTACCTCACGGTGCGGGAGCACCTGACCTTCATCGCGCGGCTGTATGGCGTTGCCGACGCGGAGGCGCGCGCGCCGCAGCTCCTCGCGGAACTCGAGCTCTCCGACAAGGTGAAGGTCATGCCGGGAGAGCTGTCGCGCGGCATGAAGCAGAAGCTCGCGATCGCCTGCGGCTTGATCCACGATCCGCAGGTGCTGGTGCTCGATGAGCCACTCACCGGACTCGATCCCGGCGGGATGCGGAAGATGCGGGCGACGATCGCGGCGCGCGCGAAGGCCGGAACGGCGGTGGTGCTCAGCTCGCACCTGCTCCATCTCGTCGAAGAGCTCTGCACCAAGATCCTCGTGATGCGAAAGGGAAGGGCAGTCGCATTCGGCACGATCGCGGAGATCGTCGCGACGCGGCCGGAGCTCGCGGGCATGTCGCTGGAAGACGTTTTCCTGAACCTCACGTCCGAGCCGACGCAGGTGCCGGCTGAGTAGCCCCGGCCCGACATCGTCATGACGCGGACTTTCGCGTTCCTGATCCTCACCAGCTTCCGCAACCGCCTCGTCTCGATGGCGCGGCGCGTGAAGAAGCCGCGCTACGCGATCGGCATGATCCTCGGCCTCGCGTATGTGTACTTCTTCTTCATCAACCCGATCGGGAGCAACGCCCGCGGGATGCGCGCTGGTCTGCTGCAGAGCGATGTGCTCCAGGCCATCGCGCCGGCGCTGCTGATGCTGCTGCTCGCGACCACCTGGTTCGGCGGGGCCACGCTCAACGCGCTCACCTTCACGCCCGCCGAAGTCTCGATGCTCTTTCCGGCGCCGGTGTCGCGACGCGGCCTGATCCTCTACAAGCTCGGCGCGGCGCAGCTGCCCATCCTGCTCAACGCGGTGATTCTCGCGCTCGTCTTCGGACGCGGTCCCGCCGCGATTCCCAGGTGGCTCGCGGTGGTCTCGCTCTGGGTCACCTTCTCGACGCTTCACCTGCACAGGCTCGGCGCGGCGCTCGCGCACGCGTCGACGATCGAGCACGGACGCGCGGGGTTCAAGCGAAACTGGTTCGCCCAGGCTGTCACGCTGCTCGTCATCGCCACGGTCATGGGGATGGTCTTCATCGTTCCCTTCGAGGCGCGCGCAAATGGGGGTTCGCCGGCGTCGATCGTTCACCAGGTCACGACGCAGCTGAACCGGCCCATCGTACAGCTCGTGCTCTATCCCTTCTCGATCATCCTCGCGCCGGCCTTCTCGAAATCGCTCGGCGACTGGGCGCAGGCGATGGTGCCCGCATTGCTGCTCATGGCGCTGCATGTCTTCTGGGTGCTGCGCTCGCAGGCGGCGTTCGAGGAAGCCGCCGTCGAGGCGAGCCAGCGGCGCCAGCAGGTGATCGACGCCTGGCGCCAGCGCGGCACCGTCGCGAAGCCGCGCAAGGTGAAGGGAGAGGGCCGCGAGCTGCGGCTCAGTCCGGTGGGGAACCCCGCGATTGCAATTCTCTGGAAGAACACGCTCTGCTTCTTCCGCACCGTGCGCCCCATGCAGCTCATGGCCTCGATGATGATGCCCGCGATCGTGGGCGCCTACTTCGGCTTCAAGAACGGCGCGGGGGCAACCGCCATCGCGGGAATCGCAGCGATGTTTGCCTTCGTGTTGCTTCTCGCCGGGGGCGCATCGATCCGCAACGACCTCCGCAGCGACATGCTGAACCTCGCGCAGCTCAAGGCGCTTCCGCTGCGCGGCCTTGAGATCGTGCTCGCCGAGATCGTTTCGTCGGCGCTGCCGCTCGCCGTGATGCAGCTGGTGCTTCTCGACATCGCCGTGCTGTCATTGCAGATGGGACGCCAGGCGATCGATTCGTCGGTGGCGAATTCGATCGTACTCTCGCTCCCCTTCGCGATCGCGGCGCTGAATCTCGTGGGCTCCACGCTGCGCAATGGATCGGCCGTGCTCTTTCCCTCGTGGATCCGCCTTGGCGCGGAGGGAGCGGGAGGGTTCGAGATCATCGGGCAGCAGATGCTCTCGATGCTGGCGATGCTCCTCTCGTTCATCGTACTGATGATCGTGCCTGCCGCGGTGACGGCGTTCATCGTGCTCTACGTGCAGCCGCCCGCCGCCGTGTCGATCGTCTTCAGCGTCCTCGTCGGAGCGGTGGCGCTCGGGGCCGAGTGCTATGCGCTCATCGCGTGGCTGGGACGGGCATTCGAGCGAACGGAGCCGTCGCAGACCGCATAGGGTCCGCGGTCACTACGGCGTCTTGAGCCACCCCGTCGCCATCGTGAGTACCTCGGGCGGAACGCCGTGCCGGCCGGTGAACTCCTCGTACCGCACGCTGTAGCCGTCCTTTCGCAGCGAGGGCACGAGCACGCGGCTTGTCCGGTCGATGGGCAGGATCTGGTCGTTCGTTCCGTGCGAGACGAACATCCTTGGCTTCGCTCCCACCGCCTCCACCTCGCGCATGAAGCCGGGTGAGAACGCGAGAATGCGGCTGAAGAGGTCGCCATTGCCGACGCCGAGCGAGAGCCCGTAGCTCGCGCCGTCGGAGAAGCCGGCGAGCCAGACGCGCTTCGGGTCGACGTCGACGCGGTCGAAGGTCCAGGCGAGGGCGCGGTCGATGAACTGCACGTCGACATCGAATTGTCCCTGGATGCCGTCCCAGGTCATGCCGCGGGAATCGGGTGCGAGCAGCGGGCATTCGAGGGCGTCGGCCAGCGGGCCGGCGCGATCGACCATGAACTGCGCTGCCTGTGTCGCGCCGTGCAGCGCCAGGATCAGCGGTGCTGGTTTGCTGGGGTCGAAGGTCTTCGGAACGTAGAGAAATCCGTCGCGCTCACCGTTACCGAGGCCGAGCGGATGCGTGCCGGCGGCGATGGATTTCGTGCGCTTCTTCGGGCGCGCCGAGAGTTTCGGACGCGGGGCGTTTCCGTACTGCCACCAGAGCGTGGGCGCGGCGGCGAAGATTCCGATCGCGGCGGAGTTGAGGAGGAATTCGCGGCGGGAGGGCATGCTGTTTGGGCGAAGCGAAGCGGCCGATGGTTGCAGGCGCGAATGGAATCTGCTTCCTCCGTGCCCGATGTGAGGAACCACCGACCGCTCGCCCCGCCGCACTGCCCGCCGGCGGCCGAACTTACTGCTTGATGATCTGTCCCCGGATCTCGCCGCCGCCGTTCGTAGCGGTATGAATGTTGGCGTAGGTCTGGCCGGAGAGGAGGAGTTTTCTCAGCGAGTCACCATTCACCGTCGCGGTGATCGTGGTCGCCGAATTGAGTGTCACCGTGCCCGTTGCGGTTCCCGATGTAGCGCCCGTGACGAAGGTGCCGCCGGGAAGGTTCGCGAAGTTGAGCAAGGCGCCCGCCGACACGCTGGTGCTGGCGGGACCGTGGATGTGGCCGAGCGTGACATTCGAGCTGAGGCCCGAGTAGGTCACGTTGTAGGTGAAGACGTTCGTGGAGGTGTCGAGCGTGGCGGTGAAGGTGCCGGTGGCCGTCGTGGTGACTGCCGGGACTTCCGCGGCGCCGGTCATCGTGGCGCTGAAGTTGACGATCTTCGAAACCGGCGAGATCGGATCGTCGTCGTCGCAGGCGATGACGGTGAAAACGGCCGCTGCCGCGAGGGCGAGCGTGAACTTGTGGTGGAGCATGAGCGAATCCCCTGATCGTGAGAACTCGCGGTCGGACGGGAGCCTGCTATAAATACCGAGGGCGGTCGGGCGATGTCACGGTGGCGTGCACGCAACATCGGACGCATGCTGACATGATGATCGCGCTGCTGGGTGCCGCTGTGCTGATGAGCGCACCGTTATCCGCGAGTTTCGCCTGACCGGCCGCTAGAACCTGTCGGTCATCTTGACGTCACCGACCATCGATGGACGAAATGACCGCAACCTGATGAACACAGCCGCGCCGGCGGGCGTGCGCGTGCCGTAGGTCGCGCGGAGATCTTCGGGAACAAGCTCCATCGAGGCGCGAACGCCGAAAGTGATCGCCGCACCGGGCACCCTTCCAAACATCTCGTGCGCCGCCCCCACGGAAACGCCCTTGATGGGGTAGATCGTCGTCAGGTCGCCGCCGAGGAATCCGAGCTCCTCCCCGTTCTTCTCCACGAACTCGGCTCGTCCGAACAGATGCCAGCCGTACTTCACCTCGGCGGTCGATTCAACGAGCGCGCTGCGTGACTCGTGATGCGGCGATGCGCCGGGTTCGGCGTGCAGAAGCAGGTGGCTTCCCGCGCCGTGATGATGGACGTTCATTCCCCACACGATGAGGGTGGTCCAGCCAGGTGTTCCGATGTCCGGGTTGAGGCGTAGCGATGCGCCCATCCGGTGCATGCGCGTCGTCGGATCGAGGCGGTGCGGTTCGTTGAGGAATCCCGTCCAGGCCGCCAGGCTCGCCGACGAGAGGCCAAGCGTGATCCGCGCCGCATACGAGTCGAGTCGCGCGCCTCGATAGTCCACCACCGGATGGGTTTCGTCGTTCTCGCGCGCATTGAACGCCCCAGCCTCGAGCCAGAGTGGTCCCGCGCCCATCGCTGCATTCACGACGCCGAAGCTGGTGTGTGTAGCGTCCTGCCAGTGATGCCCGAGGGGCGCGAAGACGTCCCACTGCGCCGACGCACGATGGTGATATGGCTCTGGCCCCAGCGGCGGTGCGCCCACGGCGAGTGCCTGAAGGACGAACCTCGGCGCGACGAACTGGCCCCCGATCAACATCACGCCCGGAGGCGGATGCATCCGGTCGTGGAGCCAGGCGTGGCGATAGGTCCCTCCCGTCTGGAGAAGTTGCGGCGTTCCGTCTCCGCCCAGAATGAAGGGGGCGATCGATGTTTGCGCGCCAAACCCGAGCGAGGCGGCGCCGATCCGGCGCTGCACCCAGACCTGTTCCCAATCGGCAAGGGCGAACTCGCGGGCGCCGCGCCTGGTTGCCTCGTTTACATAGAGCCCGGTTGCTCTCCAGTCGAAGGACCACGACCACGACGGACCCTTCGCCGAGTCCGCGTGGATGTGCTGCGCAAACGAAAACCTCGCCGCGCAGGCGAGCGAACCCGCGAGCGCGGCGAGGCGTGAGAGCCTCACGAATGGCCTACTGACGGAGAATCTGCCCGCGGATTTCGCCGCCGCCGTTCGTGGTCGTGTGGATGTTCGCGTATGTGAGGCCTGCAAAGAGGAGCTTGCGGAGCGAGTCGCCATTCATCGTCGCCGTGACCTGCGTCGCCGAGGTCAGGGTCAGCTGTCCATGCGCGCCGCCTGCCGGCAGGCCGAAGCTGAAGTTCGCGCCTGGCAGGGTGTTGAAGTTCACCGTCGTGCCGGCGTTCACGCCGACCGCAGCAGGTCCGTGGATGTGGCCGTTGTTCACGTTCGACGTGAGGCCCGAGAAGATGATGTCGTAGGTGAAGACGTTGGTGACGGTGTCGAGGGTGGCGGTGAAGAGTCCCGTTCCTGTGCTCGCATTCACCGGCACTTCACTGGCGGCGCTCATCGTCGCGCGGAAGTTCACGATGTTCGAGGTTGCCGGGGTGTTGTTCGTCGGTTGCGTGGTGCCTGAGCTGCTTTTTCCGCAGGCGACGGCAATGACCGCCGCGGTGGCGACGGTGAGGGTGATGACGCGTTCGCGCATGGTGCGGTTCCTCGTGGGGGTGGTAGGTCTTGCTGCGCGAGCCGCTGGCATCAGCTCGTAAGACAACTCAGTGAACCGTGACGACTCCGGTCATGTTCGAATGGAGCGTGCACAGGAAGTTGAAGGTTCCCTTGTTGGCGAAGGTGCGGGAGACGGTCTCGCTTGTCGTGACGTTCACGTCGGCGGGCGCGCCGGCCGCGCCGTTGAAGCGCACATCATGGGCGACCGCGGTGAAGACGAAGCGCACGGTTCCGCCCTGCGCGATGTCGACATGATTCGGGTTGTAGACCACCCCGGGCATGTTCACATCCACGAGGGTCGCGGTCGCGCTGCCGCCGAAGGTGTCGGGATTTCCACCGCCGGTTGGACCGGTGGTCTTGTCACCACCACCACCGCAGGCGGCAGCCGTCAGGGCGACGGCTGCGAGGAAGAGAGCTTTCGTCACTGGCATTTCCATTTGTGGGGGGACGACGGCTACACCCGCATTACTCGACGGGCCAGAGCATACGTCACTGGCGGCCCTGTTGGGCCATGCGACGGAGAGGCAGATTGGGGGCTGGGATTCCTCGCAGGCCCCTTCTATAGAGAGACCCGGGATGACCCCGAAAGCCTGGCTTTTCCTCGCCCTCGGTGGATTCGTCGCCTACTACGCCTGGTCATGGCTCCGTGGCGCAAAGCCGGCTGACGGGGGGAACGCACCCGCTGGCAGTCCGCTCGGTGGCGCCCTCGTCGGCGCGCTGGTGTTCGCGGTGTTCGGCTGGGTGGCGGGGGGCGGACTGCAGATGAAGGACTGGGTTTTCACCTTCACCTCTCCGTTCAGTGGCGCGGGCGCGAATACGAGCATGTGGATCTCGATCATTTCCATCGCGTTGATGGGATTCGTGATTCCGCTCATCATGAACCGGGGCCGCTCGGGCATGCCGTCCGCGATGGAAATCGCGATCGGCTTCGTGACGAACTTCTTCGACACCCTTGGCATCGGTTCCTTCGCACCCACCACCGCGTGGTTCAAGGCGAAGAAGATCGTCGACGACCGGCTCATCCCCGGCACGCTGAACGTCGGCCACACGCCGCCAACCATCGCGCAGGCGTTCATCTTCATCACGATCGTCGAAGTCGAGTTCAAGACGCTCGCGTTGCTCATCCTTGCCGCGGTGCTGGGTTCATGGCTCGGCGCGGGATTCGTCGCCGGCTGGTCGAAGCAGCGCGTGCAGGTGGGAATGGGCGTGACGCTCCTCGCCGCCTCGACGCTCTTCGTCCTGCGCAACCTCGACGGCATGCGTGAAGCGCCGCTCCTCAGTCCCGGCACCGCGATTTCACTCAGCGGCGGGCTGCTCATCGTCGCGCTCGCGGGAAACTTTTTCCTGGGCGCGCTCATGACGCTCGGCGTGGGCCTCTACGGGCCCTGCCTCATCATGATCGCGCTCCTGGGCATGAATCCCACGACGGCATTCCCGATCATGATGGGATCGTGCGCCTTCCTGATGCCCGTGGCCAGCGAGCGCTTCGTGACGAAGGGGAGCTACGCGCTGCGCCCCGCGCTCGGACTTTCGCTCGCCGGAATTCCCGCAGTTCTGATCGCCGCGATCATCGTCGGCTCCCTGCCAGGCAAGGCGGTGCAGTGGGCCGTCCCCGCCGTTGCACTCATTGCGTCGCTCACGATGTTGCGCGCCTGGAGCCAGAGCAAGCGCGCGCAGGCCGCCTAGTCGATTGTTGTACATCCCCCTCGAGGAACGAAGATCAATGAACCGCGCCATCTTGCTCGCCGCAGCCGCCTTCGCCGTCTCTGCCTGCGGAACGAAGGAGGCACCGCCACCGGCCGCCGCACCGGCGCCGCAGCAGGTCTCATTTCACGCTGTCGACAGCGCATTTCACGGCCCGGACACCATTTCCGCCGGCATGACGACGTTCACGCTGACGAACGGCGGAACGACCTTTCACCACATCCAGTTCATCAGGCTCGACAGCGGCAAGACGCTCGCCGACCTCCAGGCAGCGCTGAAGAAACCGGGTGTGCCCCCGGCATGGGCGGTGGACGTTCCCGGTCCGAACGCGGCGGAGCCGAACATGACGGTGAACGCCACGCTCGACATGACGCCGGGGAACTACGCGGTCGTCTGCTTCATCGACATGCCGGGCAAGGTTCCGCACTTCATGAAGGGAATGATCAAGGGACTCACAGTGAAGCCGGCGACCGGTGCCAGCGCCGCGGCTCCCACGTCGGACATCACGATCGCGATGTCGGACTACAGCTTCAATGTCTCGAAGCCGATCACACCCGGGAAACACGTTTTTCAGGTCACGTCGACCGGCCCGCAGCCCCATGAAGTCGTGATGCTGAAGTTCGCGCCCGGCAAGACGATGGATGACCTCGGCAAGTGGATGGACAAGCAGGTCGGCCCGCCTCCGGCGAATTCGCTTGGGGGGACCTCGGCACAGCGTGCCGGCGCCACCTCAACATTCGAGGCGGATATCACGCCGGGCGACTACGTGCTGGTCTGCTTCGTTCCCGACGCGAAAGACGGCAAGCCGCACATGGAGAAGGGCATGATGCATACGTTCAAGGTGCAGTAGAATCCGGCTGATACTGCCACTACCGAATCGGATCAGGCGGATCCGCCTGATCACGCTGATCCAACCGCACCTGACGGGTTAACTGCAACGACATGAAGTATCCCGAGATCCGGAACTACATAGGTGGAGCTTTTGCCACGACCGACCTGCCTGGAATCGATGTCTTCGATCCCAGCGCAGGCGTCGTCATTTCGCGCGTGCCCATGTCGGGCGTGCGCGAGCTGGACCGCGCGGTCGCCGAGGCGAAGAAGGCATTTCCCGGCTGGTCAGCGCTGCCGATCAAGGAACGGGTGCAGGTTTTCTATCGCTACAAGGCACTGCTGGAAAAGAACATCGCCGAGCTCGCCGCCTTGATCAGCGAAGAGAACGGAAAGATCGACAGCGAAGCGCGCGCCGAGGTGCTCAAGGCCGCGGAGCTGAGCGAGTTCGCGTGCTCACTGCCGCAGATCTCGACGGGCGAAGTGCTCGAGGTCTCGCGCGGCGTGGAGTGCCGCATCGAGCGATTTCCCCTCGGCGTCGTGGCGGCGATCACGCCGTTCAACTTTCCGAACATGGTGCCGAACTGGTCGATCCCCAACGCGATCGCGCTCGGCAACTGCTTCATCCTCAAGCCGTCGGAACTCGTGCCACTCTCGGCGGGGCGAATCGCGGAACTGCTGACCGAAGCCGGGCTTCCGCCCGGAGTGTTCCAGGTGGTGCACGGCGGCAAGGACATCGTCGAGGCGATCTGCGATCATCCCGACATCAGCGCGGTGAGTTTCGTCGGGTCGACGAACACGGCGAAGGTCGTCTATCGGCGCGCGACGAACAATCTCAAGCGCTGCCTCGCCCTCGGCGGCGCGAAGAATCACCTCATCGTGATGCCCGATGCCGACAAGGAGCTCGCGGCGGGGAACATCATCGCGTCGATGAGCGGTTGCGCAGGTCAGCGGTGCATGGCGGCATCCGTGATGGTCGCGGTATCGGCGACCGATCATGTGATCGCGCGAATGGTGGAAATCGCGAAGGCGATGGTGCCGGGCAAGGACATCGGCCCCGTGATCAGCGCGGAAGCCAAGGCCCGAATTACGAGCTACATCAATGAAGCCGAGTCGCAGGGCGCCAAGGTGCTCGTCGACGGACGCGGCACGAAGGTCTCGGGTCGCGAGAACGGCTACTTCCTCGGCCCGACGATCATCGACCATGTGAAGCCGGAAATGAAGATCGCGCAGGAAGAGGTGTTCGGGCCGGTGCTCGTGATCGTGCGCGCGCCCGACGTGGACACGGCCATCGCGATCGAGAACGCCTCGCCCTATGGAAACGCCGCTTCGGTGTACACCGAGAGCGGCGGCGTTGCCCGCAAGGTGATGGAGCGAGCGAGCGCGGGGATGGTTGGCGTGAATGTTGGGGTTCCCGTTCCGCGCGAACCATTCTCGTTTGGCGGCTGGAACGAATCGCGCTTCGGCGTCGGCGACATCACCGGCAAGGGCTCAATCGAGTTCTGGACGCAGTCCAAGAAAATGACCACGAAGTGGAACAGAGAGGCCGGGACGAACTGGATGAGTTGATCGCGCTCGTCCGCAAGGGTCTTGGCTCTATGTTTTGTATCATCAAACAAGAACAAGAACAAAATACAAATTGTCTTTTGTAGTCTTGCAGTTCAGGTTCTTGTTTGATTTAACCCTGCGATAGCGCCGAGACACAGGCGCCGAGTCACACGAGGAACTGAGAATGACCGCGACTGAACCTATGCTCTCCATGCCCGCGACCGACCACGTGCCGCGGACGTACACCGGTCCGTCGCGCGCCGAAGTCCTGGAGATGCGCCAGCAGTACGCGAACCCCGCGATCTTCACGCTCTACAAGGAGCCGTTGATGATCGTCGAGGGGTACATGCAGTACCTCTGGGACGAGACGGGACGACGCTACCTGGACTGCCTCGCCGGCATCGTGACGATCGGCATCGGCCACTCGCACCCGAAGTACGTGAAGCGCGTGACGGAGCAGATGTCGACGCTGAACCACGCGACGACGATCTACCTGCACCCCAACTTCGCGCAGCTCGCCAAGAAGCTCGCGTCGAAGATGCCGAAGGGGCTCGAGGTCACCTATTTCACGAACAGCGGCACCGAGGCGAATGAGCTCGCCATCGCGATGGCGCGCCTCTTCACCGGAAACAGCGACGTGATCACGCTGCGCCATGCGTATCACGGCAACTCGCCCGCGGCCATGGGACTCACGGGGCTGAGCAACTGGAAGTTTCCCCTCGAAGGCGGTGGTCGCATCCACCACGCGATCAACCCCGATCCGTATCGCAGCCCGTTCAGCGGAAGCGCCGAGGAGGTGTCGAGGAAGGCATCGGACGATGTGCGCGACCTCATCCGGACGAGCACGCCGGGGAAGGTGGCTGCATTCCTGGCCGAGCCGATCCAGGGCGCCGGCGGCGTGACGCACGGCGCGCCGAACTATCTCAAGGAAGTGTACGGGCACATCCGCGCGGCGGGGGGCCTCTGCATCGCAGACGAAGTGCAGACCGGCTTCGGCCGCACGGGCGAACACTACTGGGGCTTCCAGAACTTCGGCGTGACTCCCGATTTCGTGACGATGGCCAAGAGCCTCGGCAACGGCGCGCCGATCGGCGCCGTGACCACGCGGGCCGACATCGCGAAGTCGCTCACGCAGAAGACGCACTTCAACACCTTCGGCGGCAATCCTGTTTCGATGGCGGCGGCGCTCGCGGTGCTCGACATCATCGACGAAGAGGGAATCCAGCAGAACTGCAAGGAGCGCGGCAAGCAGTTCCGCGCCGGACTCGAGAAGCTGCGGGCGAGCTATCCCCTCATCGGCGACGTTCGCGGAATGGGCCTCATGCTTGGCATCGAGCTCGTGACGGATCGCGCGACGCGTGAGCCGGCGAAGACGCAGTCGATCGAGATCCTGGAAGCCACGCGCGAGGCGGGCCTGTTGATCGGCAAGGGCGGGCTCGACGGCAACGTGCTGCGCGTGAAGCCGCCGATGTGCATCACCGCGCCGGATGTCGAGTTCGCGCTCGACGTGTTCGACCGCGCCTTCTCGGCGGTGCGCTGAGACTCTGGTCGCTGCACCCGCAGCACCTGGACGCGAAGGGCCTCGTCGCCTTGTGGCGCGAGGCCCTTCTGGCCAAGCACGTCCTCGGGGGGAAGACGAAGGGCTATCGGCATCATCCGCAGCTCGCGCGCTTTCGCGCGCACCCGCAACCGGTACGCGCGATCAATGCCTATCTCCACCATGTGTGGCACGAGGCCACGCAGCGCGGCTACTCCTTCGACAAGTCGAAGATCGCGCGCGGCAAACCCGGCATCGAGCGCATCAAGGTGAATGCGGGGCAGGTGGCATATGAATGGAAGCACCTGCTCGCCAAGTTGAAAACGCGCGACCCCGCGCGGCATCGCGAGGCGAGAGGAATTGCAAAGCCCCGGCTCCACGCGCTCTTTCGCGCAAGGCCGGGGCCGGTCGAGGAGTGGGAGCGAACCTGACTATTTCGCCTCGACGTGCCTCCGGAAGCTGTCGAGGATCGCCTGCCATCCGCTGCGCTGCAGCTCCTCACTGTTCTGATTCTCTGCGTCGAAGACGACCGTGACCTGCGTCGCGCCCTTCTGGTCTGCGAAGTCCACGCTCGCCGTGCGGCCGTCGCCCATGCGATAGGCGATGTGCTTCTTCGGCACGACGCTCGTGTACACGCCTTCGAAGTCGAAGCCTGCGCTGCCGTCCTTCGCCTCCATGCGCGACGAGAACTTCCCGCCCTCGCGGAGGTCGACGCTCGACTGTGTCGTGTGCCAGTCGGGCGACGCCTGGTTCCACTGCTTGATGTCGGCGGGGCTGTTGTACGCGTCCCAGACCTTGGCGATCGGGGCCTTCACGGTGCTTTCAACGGTGATCTTCATCGGATTCTCCATGTCGGTTCGAATGAGTCTACACCCATACGTCGAACGACCAAGGGAGAAATCGACACCACCCCGCAACTGCATGCGCCACTGACACTTGGACGCCTGCTAGTTCTTCCGGTAGAGAATCTTCCGCGTCGTCGTTCCGTCCACATCGCTCACGGTAACGTCGGTCGCGGTCCAGGTTGCGCTCGAAATGGTGCTGGATTCGGCATTAGTCAGTGAAGCCGATCCATTCGCCGCCGTCCAGGTTCCGAAGGTGCTGTCGCTGTAGGTGGAAACGAATCCGGCGACCGTTTCCTTCGAGGTGATCTTTGACACCCATTTTCCGTTGGACTTGATGGAAATCGTACCGCCGGTCACTTCCAGCTTGTAGTCGGCTTCCGAATACCAGGCGTATGGCAGCGGCTTCTGCTCGATGAGGTTCAGCGTGTATTCCCCCTCCGGCGTCGCAGGCAGGCCGTTGGGGCCCGTGCCATCGCCGCCGCCGCACGCCGCCAATAACGTTCCGAGGGCGGCGAGCGTCATCCATCGGAAGCCTGTTTTGCGAGGAGCCATGATGCGATCCACGAAGTTGCTGGTCATTGGCGTCACCTGCCTGTGTGTCCTGACGTCAGGGTGTTCAAAGGACGGACCGACCGATCCCACCGAAGTGGCCGAGGTCACGACATCGGGAATGACATTTCTTCCCTTTGAACTGACCGTCTCCGTGGGCACGACCGTCAAGTTCAACATCTTCGGCGATGTCATCGAAGGTCACGACGTCACATTCCAGAACGTGGCCGGCGCACCCGCGAGTATTCCAGTGACCAAGAACGCGGTCGTGGAGCGCAAGTTCAACGCAAAGGGCACCTTTCCGTACGACTGCTTTACGCATCCAGGCATGTCAGGCCGAATCGTCGTTCAGTAGGCGCCACTAGACCGTCACGCCGCGGAAGGTCGGCGTCCAGCCGGGGAACACCTCCGACAGCTGCGAGTTGGCGAGCCGCCGCTGCACGATCTCGGCGAGCACGTCGCGGTAGTCGATCGTCACCTTGAGGTCCTGGTTCTGCTCGAGCTGGCCCGCCGCGAGGCCGGGCCAGCCGTTCACCAGCACGCGGCCCCCCGCGATACCCTGGCCCATGCAGAACATCGTCGTCGCGCGACCATGGTCGGTGCCCTGCGAGCCGTTTTCCTTCGCGTTGCGACCGAACTCGGAGATGATCACCACCGTCACACGCGCGTTCGTGGCGACGACGTCGGCGTAGAACGCGGCGAGACTCGTGGCGAAATCGGTCGTGAGTGTCGACAGCGCCCCCGTTGCGCCGCCCTGAGCGGCATGCGTGTCCCAGCCGCCGATGTCGACCTGCGCCGCCTCGATGCCTACGTCGGCGCGAATCAGCGTGGCCACCGATTTGAGCGCGCGGCCGAACGAGGTGTTCGGATAAACGGCGCCGTTGTTCGTGACATAGCCCGTGAAGTTCACCGACTGCAGCAGCGCGATGGTGTTGATGGCATCGAGCGCCGCGGCATTCAGCGGCACGGGGGCGTTGCCGTAGTCAGCCGCGAGCACCGCCTGCCGCGCGGCCGTGGTGTTCGCGGCCCCACCGATCGTGAAGTTCGCGGGGTTCGCGATGGGCAAGGTTTTCGGGCCGCCGACCAGCGTCTTCGGCAGGCCCGACGACAGGCCGAGCGCGCGAAGGGGCGCGTCGCTGCGCAGCGGAGGCACGAGTGAGAGGTGCCGGCCCAGCCAGCCACCCACGATGTTCACGTCGGCAGGCTTGCCGACTTCCATGTACCGCTGCGCGTCGAAGTGCGACCGCGAAACGAAGGTCTGGCCCGCGGCATGGATCGGCAGCAGGTGCCCAGCGTTGAAGGCGGGAACGAGGCTGGCCATGGCGGGCGCGAAGCCGAACATGTTGTCGGTGCCGAGCGCGATCGCCTTCTGTCCGACGGCGACATTCGCATCGGGACGCGGAATCGCGATCGTCGAGCGCCCGGTGTAATACGCCGCGTCACCGAACGGCACGACGAGGTTGAGGCCGTCGGCGCCGCCACGCTGGAAGATCGAGACGATCACGTCGCGGTTGCTGGCCTGCGACTGCGCCAGCACGACGCGAGGGAGCCACTCGGGGAAATACGCCGCGATGGCGCCCGCGGCCGCGTAGCCCGACGAATCGGCGATGAACTGGCGTCGCGAGAGCGCGTTGTACTCGGCGCAACCGCAGTCGACTGTGTGCTCGGAGTTGTCGCTCATGGGACCTCTAGTACCACTGGAAGTGTTCGGACGCGATCGCAAGAGACATGGTCTCCCGCACTCTCGTGTCGTTGAACGTCCCGCCGTTCAGGTAGTTCAGGAGCGCCGCGCGCGTGGCGACATCCATCTCGCCGCCGAAGAAATTCGTGTTGAGGAGGTCGACCGCGGCGTCGCGCGTGCCGGTCAGGTAGGGCGCGCTGTCGATGACGAGGTTGCCCGTGCGGAAATTCGAGACGGTGCTCGCGACCTGCCATCGCGGCATCAGGTTGCTCGACCAGAATTCGAAGAGGTCGGGGAATCCGTCGGGAGTTTCCCAGAGGTAGACGGGCTGCCCCATGATCGTCAGCTGGCCGTTGAGCGCCGTGGTGTTGACGATCGTCGTGTTCGCCCCGCGCACCGCCGAGACGAGGTAGTGGAACGGCCGCTTGAACTTGAGCGGCGCCGACGCGATCCACCCCTGGTTGAGCACCGCGCGCACCACGAGCTTGAGGTCGCCGCCGGTGACGCGGAAGACGCTCGCCACCGCCGAGATCTGCTGGGGTGTCGGGTCCGGCGTGATGAACCACTTGAGCAGCTTCGTCGAGATGAAGGTCGCCGTGTTCGGGTGCCTGGCGAGCATGTCGATGATCTGCTCGCCTTCAGCGATCGCGGCGGCGCCCGTGGAGGGCGACGCGGCCGGGATGTTCACGCCCATCACTGTCTTCGCGCCGAAGTCGTGGAGATTGGACTGGAACGCGAAGTTGCCGCGTCCCGCCAGCGTCCACCCGGTGAGCACGCGCGAGAGCTCCGCGACGTCGTTCTGTGTGTAGCCATTGTCGACGCCGAGGGTGTGGAGCTCGAGGAGCTCGCGCGCGTAGTTCTGGTTTGGCGCACCCACGCGACTGAGCTGCTGGTCGAGGTAGGCGAGCATCGCGGCGCTCTTGGAGCTTGCCTTCACCAGGTCGCCGAATTTGCCGAGCGCATGCTTGCGGATGACTTCGCGCTCGTCGACGATCTTGAGGTAGCCGACCTTCGAGACATCGATATTGAAGTGGTCGCTCCAGAACTCGACCATTCGCTCGTAGAGCTGGCGCGGGCTTCTCGCCGCGCGATAGAGCCAGGCTGCCTGCAGGGTGTTGAAGACGGTGCCCTGGTCGAGCTGAAAGAGCGCTTCGACGGGTTGTGAAAGCGTGGGCCAGAGCGCGGCGACCTGGGCTTCCACCACACTGTCGTCGATGCGTTGATAGTCGAGCTGCGACTGCAGCCAGGTCTGGTAGCCCTGTGCCTTCGCCGCACTGAGCTCGGCGGCACTCAACCCCATCGTCGCGCGGCGCACCAGTCGCGTGACCGGGTTGCTCCACTCCGCCGGCGCGTTGATCGAAGCGCCTGTCCAGTCGACGGGGACGGCTTCATGCTGCAGCTTCGGAGGCTTCTTCGACCTGCCCTGCGCCTTTATGGCCTGGGGCGCGAGGGCAACTGCCGCGGCAGCGCCGGTGAGGCCGCCAAGAAAGGCGCGCCGGGACGGGGCCGGAGAATCGGCTGACTTGCTCATTTGGTCCCTCTGATACTTGGGGATCGGGTAGTCACAACTTGCCCCTTCTGTTGCGTGAGTGCTACCCCGGTCATCTGACGACGGCCCCGGTCAGTTTGTTATGCCGAATCGGACGGGAATTCGGCTCTTTTGGAGGACCGTGGGAGATCGCGTGAGCCGCGTCACCAGAAAACGAAGGGAGTGCCCGGCTGGGCACTCCCTCAGACCTCGCAACGACGCGCGCTTCGGCTTGTCTATGGTTGCCCCAGTCCAGGCACCTTGCGTCCCAGGAACAACTCCAGCGGCTGACCGCCCGCATCCATGCGATGCTGGTCCATCAGGTTCACGAGACGCGTTTGTTCGATCGCGGTGGCCGCGGGCACCTTGCGCTCCTCGATGAGGTACGCGGCCCAGAGGTGCGACGCGCGCCAGGCGACGGTGCAATGGAGAAGGAGCTTTCCGTCGGTCTCCTTCATCGCCTTCGTGAACTCCTTCACGCCGGCGGGCGCGTAGGGCAGCTCCGGCGTTCCGCGCATGGGGAGATAGACGTACTTCATGCCAAGCGACTTGATGAGCGCGGCTTCGTCGTACTTCACGTCGGTCTGCATTTCCTGCGGCGAGCGCAGGTTCACGACCGTCGTCACGCCCTGCGCCTTCAGCTCGCGCAGCGCGCGCTCCGTGGGCTGTCCACCGATGAAGACGTCGTCGCCCACCTTCACGAACTTCGCCTGGAAGAGGCCGGTGAGGTCGAGTTCCACGGGGTTCGGCGGTGCGCCGGCGGGATTGGGTCCTGTGAGCTTCTGTGCGTCGGCCATGGTGGCGGAGGCGAAGGTGGCCGCGAGCGCAAGCGCGCGGACGGTGGTTCGTATGGTCATCGGAGTTCTCCCGTTTCCTGTTTCAGCCTGAACTCAACCTACGAGGCTCGGCGAACGGCGATTTGTACGGGAGTTGCGCGCGGTTCAGTCTTTCCGGTAGACCGAAGTCTGACCCTGCAGCACCACGGTGAAAGCGTTTGGCGAGTACTGGGCAAGGACATCGAGCTGGCCGGTCGTATCGCTGCGCCGGAAGGTGATGCTCGTTCCGCCCGTGATGAACTGACCCGCCTCATTGAACGTATCCGTTACGGTGCCGGTTCCCATCGTGGTGCGGCGCCGCCAGGTTCGCGCGTACGTGCCGCCCTGAAAGAGCGTGTACGTGTCGTCGAGGATCGACTGCGTGGAGTTCAACGCGAATGGCAGCGAAGCGCCGTTCACCGATTTCAGCGCGTACGATCCGGTGACCGTGGCGCTTCCGACGACACCGCTGCCCGCGCAGCCTCCACTGAGGAGCGCGAGCCCCAGGGCCACGCTGGACAATGTGATCCGCATCAGGGGCTCGTCATCTTCGCGAGATCCCGGTACGTCGGAATGGAGCCCATGCGATGCAGCCGCAGATCGCCCTCGATCGGGGAGATTGTCTGGTTGAGGCGTACCATCGGACGGCCCGCGGTCGGAATTCGATACGGTGTATATCCGGGCGGAAATGAGCGGATGAAGATGCTCGTCGAGTCGGCGGGAAGTGTCGCCACGTTGTCGTAGAATACTCCCGCGATTCCATCCTGGAAGAGATATTGCTCCACGTTCGATGTATAGAAGGCACCCACGCGCGCGCCACGCTCCTTGAGCCAGCTCCCGACCGCGCGCAGGGCCTTGTTTCCGCCAAAGTTGCCGACCACAGGAATCAGCAGGTTCCTCTGCTGGAATTCGCGCAGCCAGCGATAGTTCGCTTCGGTCGCGAGCCAGCCGCGATTCACACCGGCGCGATCGTCCTCGATCATGAGCGAGCCGAAGGTCGCGAATCCATTACCCGAGGACATTCGCATCGAGAAGGTTCCGCCCGGGAACGGGATTCCGGGACCGACGAAGGCGGTGTCGAGCGTCAGCACGCCGGCGGAGTCCCGATAGGCACGAAGCGTTCCCGCGGAATCGGGCATCATGCGCCACGTGGTGCCCGTACCGTTCATCTGCATCGTGATGGTGTTGCCGCTGCCGTACCACAACGAGCCCGGCGCTGGGCCGCGGGAACGGCTCGAGTAGCTGATTTCCGGTCCCATCGCATAGAAGACGCCGAACACGGCGCGAATCGTCGCGCTGTCGTCCTTGCTCAGCGTGAACCGGTGCTTGTCGACGAGCTGGGAGAAGATCGCCGCGAGGGTCCGGGCCCCGAACGCAGAATCCGGTTGCTGCGAACCGAAGGCCGTCGCCAGCGCGAGTGGCGTCGAGGTGGTGTCGAGACCGGCCGGGGTGCCGCGCGAAAAGAGCTTCGCCAGGAACTCCCCGCGAGTGGCCGACAGCTCGAACAGCGCCTTGTACATCAAATGCTGGATCAGGTTCTGCCGGCGGATGTCGGTGATGAACGCGATTCGCGGCCGGAGTGACGCGATGTAGGTGAAGTTCTGCTCCGGGCCCACGCCGAGGTATGCGTCGCCGGGCTTCACGATCTGCAGCGCGCTCGGGATGATCGTCTGCCACTCGGTCTCGTTCGAGACGAAGTTCTCCGACGGGAAAAACCCGCTCGGTTCCGAGAACTCCGTGATCATCCGCCAATAGGTTGAATCGGCGATGCGGTCGGGGATTTGCGGCTGCTGCGACGCGTGCGAAAGGGGCGCCCCTCCGAACACGACCAGCGCGGCCGCCAGGGCGACCACGGCGAGGGCTTTTCGCGATTGCGTCATCTGCGGCTCCGTGGCGCTCGTGGGCTGATAATCTGAAGTCTGTGAACGTAGCGCGCCGGGAGGATGCATGACGTTCTGCCCCAGGCGTCGTACTTTTGACCCCATGCACCGCCGGGCCGTTTCCCTCGTTGCGCTGACGATCCTCCTCGCCGGAGGCGCGCGCGCGCAGGCGCCGATCTCGGGAACGGTCCTCGACAGCCTGGCGAAGCGCCCGCTGACGGCCGCCGCGGTCCAGCTCGTCTCGGCGGATGGAAGCGGTAACTTCGCGCGCACGGTGCATTCCGATTCCAGCGGCCGGTATTCATTCGACGGAGTGCCCATCGGACGATACCTCCTCGGTTTCCTCCACCCCGTGCTCGATTCCCTCGGCATCGAGGCGCCGCTTCGTCAGGTCCTCATTGCGAGTCCGGAACCGATTCGCGCCGACCTCGGCACGCCGTCGGCTCGCGGCATGCGTGCGGCCATCTGCGTGAACACGCGCGAGGGGCATGCCTCCGATTCCGCCGCAGTGATCATCGGCATGGTTCGCGACGCCGGCGGCGGCGAGCCCATTGCCGGCGCGCAGGTGGTGGGTGAGTGGCACGAGATGGTCTTCACGGCGGGCCGGATCGAAAACCGCAGGCCGCGAATCATCGCCACGAGCGGTCCCAACGGGTGGTATGCGCTCTGCGACGTGCCGAGCCCGGGGTTCGTGGGCGTGTCGGCGAATCGTGGTGCCGACAGCACGCAGCGCCTTGAAGTGCAGGTCCCGTCGGAGCGCTTCCTGCGCCGCGACCTCTACATCAACGCCCGTGGCACGATCGCGACCACGCGGCTCGCGGGCACCGTCACCGCGGCAATCGGAAACCGTCCCGTCCCCAACGCACTGGTGAGTTTCGGCCCCGGCACCGAAGTCCGGACCAATGAGCGCGGCGAGTGGTCACTCCCCGAAGTGCCGATCGGCACGCGCATGCTCGACGTGCGCGCGCTCGGATTCTATCCCGAACACCGCGCGATCGACGTGGTGCCCAGCTCGGCGCCGGTGCAGTCATCGCTCCTGACGTTGCGCAATGTGCTCGACACGGCGCGCATCACCGCGGCCCGGGTCTCGAACCTGCACATGCGGGGATTCGAGGAACGACGCCAGAGCGCGGGAGTCGGACACTTCATGACCGCGCAGGACATCGCGCGCAAGCGACCGACGCTTCTCTCCGAGGTGCTGCGCCTCGTGCCGGGCATGCGTTTCGAGCGCAGTGGCAACGACGGCGCCGAGACCCGGATCCTCATGCGCGCGACCTTCGGCCTCGAGGACAAGTGCGAGCCCGAGATCTTCATCGACAACCGCTTCCTCGGCTACATGACGGGCGAAGAACTCGACATGGCCGTCCGGCCGAACGATGTCGCGGGAATCGAGGTTTATCCGTCGTCGATGGCGCCGGTCGAGTTCAACCGGGGCATGGCGAGCTCACATTGCGGCGTAATCGTGATCTGGAGCAAGTGACGCGGTTGACGCGGAGAAAAGCTGACGAATGCGCGGAAGAACGCGGACCCGTCAGTGCGACATCTACGGCTCATCTCCGCTGGGTCCGTAAATCTGCGGCACCTTTGCGCCCATCGGGCGGAGATACGTAGAGATCTGCCCGCGATGGTGCACGATGTCGAAAAGGAAACTCCACGCCATCGGTGAAGCGGGACGGTGCTTTCCGAAAAACTCGAGCTCGCCGTTCCACCTTGCCTCGGGAAGGGCGTTCAGCCGTTTGACGACGTCAGCGCTCTGCCGCTCGTACGCGTCGAGCACTTCCTTCATCGTTGCAGGGATCTCCGGGGGTGCCCACTCGGCTTTTCCGCTCTCGAGAGCGTCGATGAGCATCTTCTCCTCGCAGACGACCTGCCAGGCGATTTCCTTTGCCGTGCGCGATTTCGGGTCGGGCCGACAGTCCGATCCTTCCGGGATGCGCGAGAAAACCTTTCCCGTCGTCTTCGTTTCATCGGTCCAGAACTTCGCGAACAGAGCCTTGTCGTCCATTGAAGGATTCCTGTTATTGGGCGCGACTGCGTCGCAGCATCCAGCCGTAGAGCCACACGATCATTCCAACGAAGCCCAGCACGCCGAGTATCGGCGCGGGCGCAAAGGACTCGGGCACGAGCCCGATGGGCGCGTCGGAGTTGAGTCCGACGATAAGCCCGGCGTTGATCACGCCCCAGAGACTCTCGCCCACGATGAGGCCTGAGGCCACGAGCGTCCCGAGTCGCTCGGCGCGGGCCGGGTTCTGCATTGTGCGGGTGCGCTTGTCGTACCAGTGCGAGATCACCGCGCCCACGACCACGGCGAAGGTGGCCGACATCGGCAGGTAGATGCCGATGCCCACCGCGAGCGGAGGAATGCGCAACTTCTTCATCGCGCCGAGGATGCTGTCCAGGATGATGAGCCCGACGCCGATCACGGCGCCGATGCCGATCATCTTCCACTCGAGATTCCCGCCGATGACGCCCTGCGCAAGCGCGGAGATCAGCGTCGCCTGCGGTGCGGGAAGGGGGTTCGGCGCGACGACGCCGACGTTCGCCGCTCCGGCGAATCCATACGCCTTGGCGAGGAGGTTCAGCACCGGAGGAATCACCGCGGCGCCGGCCGCGACGCCCACGATCAGCGCGATCTGCTGGCGCATCGGTGAGGCGCCGACGAGTTGTCCGGTCTTGAGGTCCTGAAGATTGTCGTTCGCGATCGTTGCGCCGGCAAAGACAATCGACGTAATGAAGAGCGCAAAGGCCACGAGCACGGTGCGATTCGCGTCGGTCGGCGTGATCGCCAGGATCAGGATCGACGCGCAGATCACGATCGAGAGGATTCCCACGCCCGACACGGGGCTGTTCGACGCGCCGATGAGCCCCGCCATGAATCCGCAGACCGCGGCGATGATGAAGCCGACGAAGAGCACGAAGGGAATCGCGATGAGCGTGAGCATCACCGCGTCGGCGGAGAGCACGGTCGCTTTCGCAAAGGTGAAGGCGAGCCATCCGCTCACCGCGAGCGAGGCAATCGTCAGCGCGATGATCCAGCTGGGCGACATGTCGCGGTCGAGGTCATCGCCCGTCTTCACCGCTTTCGACGCGGCCAGCGTGCTCACGAGCCCGCCGAGCACCGGCTTCGCGAGACGGATCAGTGTGTAGACGGCGGCGACGGCGATCGTGCCGGCGCCAATGAATCGGACCTGCGTGCGCCAGACGGCAGTCGTGAAGGCAGCGAGGGACTGGCCATCGGCGGCGTGGCCAATCGACGTGAGAATCGGAACCGCAAAGCCCCACGCAATGATGAAGCCGGCGAGCATGGCCATGCCGACCGAGAGACCCACGAGGTGGCCCGCGCCGAGGAGCGCGAGGGACCAGGCGGCGTTGTAGCCGCTCGACGCGCCGCTGTTGCCGATCCGGAAGAACCCCGAAATCTCCGCGGCGGCGATGCGCGTCGAGGTGACAATCGCGAGCCCGGCCGAAGCAAGGGAACCGAGCACGACGGCGCGCAGCCCTTCGCGCGCTTCGCCCGTTTCATCCTTGGCGCCGTCGCGCGTACCCGAGCCGACTTTGAGGACTTCCGCAGCGGCTACACCCTCCGGATACGGCAGGTCCGAGTTCGTGACGAGCGCGCGCCGCAGAGGAATCGTGAACAGCACGCCGAGCGTTCCACCCGCGAGACAGATGAAGAAGGATTGCCAGAAGGGGAATCCAGTCCACCAGCCGACGATCACCAGGCCCGGGAGGACGAAGATGATCGCTGAGAGTGTCCCGGCCGCCGAGGCGACGGTCTGGACGATGTTGTGCTCGAGGATCGTCGCGTCCTTTACCGCCTTCAGCACCGCCATCGAGATCACCGCCGCGGGAATCGACGAGGCGATGGTGAGGCCGACCTTCAGGCCGAGGTAGACGTTCGCCGCGGTGAAGGCGAGGGTGATGAGCGCGCCGAGGAGGAGGCCGCGTAGGGTGAGCTCTTTGGGAGGCATGGGCCCAATAGTACGAATCCGCGAGGCACTTCGCTTTCGTAGTTTTCCTCATTCCGATGCCCGGTCCCCGCCTGCTCCTGCTTCTCCTCGCCGTCGTGCTGCCGCAAAGCACGCCGACGGGCGGCGCCATCGCGAAGTTCGTTCCGCCGGCGCCCACACCCTCGTCGTTCATTTCCGACGAACGGCACACGATCAGCGACTCGGCGCGCAAGGCGCTCGACGACCGGATCGCCGGCATCCAGCGCGACAAGCTCGGCGACGTGGGGGTCGCGATCATACCATCGATCGGCGATTACTCCGCGAGCCAGGTTGGCGTCGAGATCTACCGCACCTGGAAAATCGGCAGCCAGGCAGAGATCGGCTCATCGCAGCGCAACCTCGGCGTGCTTCTGCTCATCGTGCCGAAGGAACTGTCGCCGAACAATCGAGGCGAATGCTGGATCACCACCGGAATGGGATCCGAGGCATTCATCACCGACGCGACGGCCGGTTCGTTCTGCCGCAACTCGATCATCCCGTTCCTGCAGAAGCGTGACTACGCGGGCGCGGTGTCGAGCGCGCTCGTGCTGATCGAGAATCGGATGCGCACCGCGAAGGGAATCGGCCTCATGCCCGGCCCGCCGGCTCCCATCGTGCCCGGCAAGTCGACGCCACTCACGATTGCGGGGAAGCTCAGTCCAGCGCTCTTCGGATGGATCAGCATCTTCGCCGCCCTGATCATCGGCATCGTGAGTTTCCGCAAATGGCGGCGATACCGGACGCGCCGATGCCCGAAGTGCGGACAGCAGATGATCAAACTCGACGAACTCTCCGACGACGCGAAGCTCGACGCGGGCCAACTGCTCGAGGAAAAGCTGCACAGCGTCGACTACGACGTCTGGGGATGCACCTGCGGCGAATCGATGGTGATTCCGTATGTGCGCTGGTTCAGCAAGCTCTCCGAGTGCCGCGAGTGCCACCGCCGTACGGCGGCCAGCACGTATCACGTCATCACGCCGGCGACCACGGTGTCGACGGGCTACGCCGAGAACCGGTTCATCTGCCAGGCGTGCCACAAGGAGTGGAAGACATCGGTCGTGCTGCCGCGGATCGTTCCCGCGAGTTCAGGCGGCGGTGGCGGGCATGGCGGCGCCGGAGGGGGCGGTGGTGGCGGCCACTCCTTCGGCGGATCGGGATCGACGAGTGGCGGCGGAGGCGGGTCGAGCTACTGATTGGCCGGCGGACGAATCGCGGCGGAGTGCAACGGGTTCCATATTCTGGCCATGCGACCCATGCCCATTCTCGCCGCGATCCTTCTCTCGACAGCTGCCTCGGCGCAGTCCACCGCGCAGTCGACCGACCCTACCGCCGCGCTCCTTCAGGAGCTGATCCGCGCGAACTCGAGCAACCCGCCCGGAATCACGCAGGGCGTGGCCGATGTGTTGAGCCCGAAGTTCAAGGCGCTTGGGTTCGAGGTGAACGTCATCCCCACGCCCGATTCGGGGAAGGTCCACTTCATCGCACGGCTGCGTGGCGATGGGTCGAAGAAGCCGGTTCTCCTCGCCGCGCATGCCGACGTGGTCGGCGTGGAGCGAGAGAAGTGGACAGTCGATCCCTTTGCGGGCGTGATCCAGGACGGCTCGGTGTTCGGCCGCGGCGCGATCGACTTCAAGGGTGGCACCGCGGTCTTTGCGCGCGCCGTGATGATGCTCGCGGAGAACAAGGTTCCTCTCGCGCGTGACGTGATCTTCCTGGCAGAAGCCGATGAGGAAGGCCAGCCGCTCAACACTTCGTGGCTCGCCCGCGAGCACTGGGCGTTGATGGACGCCGAGTTCGCGCTGAACGAGGGCGGATGGATCATGAAGCGCGCCGACGGCTCCGTGCGCTACGTGAGCATCTCGACGGCGGACAAGTCCGCGGTGACCATCACGCTCACTGCCCGCGGCACGTCGACGCACTCTTCGATGCCGCTCCCCGACAATGCGATCACGCGGCTGGGCCGCGCGCTCGCGAAGATCGGCGAGTATCGCACTCCGGTCGAGCTGACGCCGAGCACGCGGAAGTTCTATGAGACCCTCGGTCGCACGGCTGATCCGAAGATGAAGCAGGTCTTCTTCGATCTCGTCGGTGCCGATCCGAAGAAGGCGCACGCCGCCGATCTCGAGATCAGCAAGAACCCCTTGCTGCACTCCATCATGCGCAACACGATCGCGCCGGTGATGCTCGAAGGCGGCTTCCGCACGAACGTGATTCCCGGTTCGGCGATGGCGACGATCAACCTGCGGACGATTCCGGGGACCGACGTCGATGGGCTGATCGATCAACTCAGGAAGGTCGTCAGCGACACGCTCGTGGAAATCGGTCGGCAGACGGGGCGGGGTGGAGGCGGAGGTCGTGGCGCTGCACCGGCAGCGGCTGCACCAGCCGCCGGCCGTGGAAATGCCGTCGCCAGCGCACCCTCGCCAGAAAATACCGAGCTCTACGAAGCACTCGTGCGCGAGGCGAAAGCCGAGTACGCAGGCGCCGAGGTGACGCCGTACCTGTTCCAGGCCGGAACAGATGCAGCCGCCTGGCGGTCGCGCGGGATTCCAGTCTACGGGATCTATCCCTACGCGATCAGCGACGACGAGCTTTCGCGCATGCATGGCAACGACGAACGCGTGAGTATCGAGTCGCTGCGGAAGGGAACGCAGATGATCTACCGGACGATTCTCAGCGTCGCGAAGAAGTGAGCGGTCGTATCGCGCTGATCGGCGTCCCGACGGACATCAACAGCAGCTTCATGCGCGGGCCGGCGGGCGCGCCGCCGGTCATTCGCGCGATGCTGAACTCCGACAAGGGCAACGCGGCGACTGAGCTCGGCGGATCACTCGACAACGAAATCGAGATGATCGAGTACGGAGACCTCTCCCTCATGGAAGAGAATACCGTCGACGACGGGATCATCCACGCGGCCGTCGCCGAGTCGTGCGCGCGCGGAGAGATCCCGCTCATCCTCGGCGGCGACCATAGCATCACCTTTCCCGTGGTCAGTGCCATCGCCGAGCGATACGGTCCGGTGCAGATCCTTCATATAGATGCGCACCCCGACCTGTACGATGAGCTCGATGGCAACAGGCGGTCGCACGCATCGCCCTTCGCGCGAATCATGGAGAGGCGCCTGGCTTCGCGGCTGGTGCAAGTGGGTATCCGCACGCTCAACGATCACCAGCGGGCGCAGGCCCGGGAGTTCGGCGTCGAGATCGTGCCGATGCGCGATTTCACGGTTGACCGCGTGCCAATTCTCGGCGGGCCTCTCTACATATCAATAGATGTGGACGGGATAGATCCGAGCGCGGCGCCCGGCGTCTCGCACCATGAGCCCGGCGGGCTGACCGTCCGGGAGGTGGTGGACCTGCTGGCTCGGCAGACCGCCCCGATCGTCGGAATCGACGTGGTCGAGTTCAATCCCGACCGGGATGTCGTGGAAATGACAGCCTCGGTGGCGGCAAAACTCGTCAAGGAAGCTGCCGCCCTCGCCGTGCGTAACCGACACTGAGGGCCCTCCACAGCGCCCGCCTGCACCTGATGTAATTTCCTGCGTCACCTTCTCCCGCGAATCGGCAGTGACCAAAGCAGGCCCCCAGGGCACGAAGATCAATACTCGCTGGCACAAGGCGCTCAAGACCGTGCGCCTGCTGGCAATCCTCTGGGTGCTCAAGCTTGTGGTGACCGCCGGCCTCTACGGCGTCACCCGCCTCGTGGACATCGAGAAGCAGACGCTCAACGATTCGGCGCGCGATTCGATTCAGCGGGCCGACGGTGGCGCATTCGTTCGCCTGCGCGACGGCGTCACGCATTACCAGATCGCGGGGCCGGAAAACGCGCCGCTCGTCGTGCTTGCCGCGGGGTCCTCGGTGCCGGGATACATCTGGGGCCCGACCTTCGACTCGCTGCGCGCCGCGGGGTATCGCGTGCTGCGCTACGACTATTTCGGCCGCGGGTGGTCGGACCGCCCGAAGATTCCCCTCACGCAGGAAGTGTACGTTCACCAACTCGCGGGTCTGCTCGACTCGCTCAAGGTGCAGCAGCCGATCACGCTCGCCGGGCTCTCATACGGCGGCACGGTGATCACGAGCTTCGCGGCGATGCATCCGTCGCGCGTGGGCGCGCTCGTGTACATGGACCCGGCGATTCGCACGCCGAACCCCATTCCCTGGTACCTGAAGGTCGATCTCGTCGGTGACCTGGTCTTCCAGTGGCAGTCGCGAAAGTGGGCGCAGGGGCAGCTCGACGATTTTCTCCACCCGGAGAAGTTCCCCGACTGGCCGGAGCGCTACAAACCGCAGATGCGCTACAAGGGATTCCGTCGCGGCCGCCTTTCCGATCGCGAGGCGAACGCCGACCTCGATGCGCGCGTGCACCTCGCCGAGGTGGGCAAGCATCCGCGCCCCGTGCTGGTGGTATGGGGCAAGCAGGACAGGACGGTTCCGATCGCGATGAGCGACGCGCTGCTCAAGGCGCTGCCGAGGGCGAAGTTCGTGCCCGTGGATTCCGCGGGGCACCTTCCGCAGTGGGAGCAGCCCGGCGTGACGCACGCGGCGCTGCTGAGCTTCCTGCGGGAGAATCAGGCGGGTAGTCCGGCGGTGAAGCCGGTGCTGGCGCCGTAGATCAGGCAGATACGGGAACTGCAACCGCAACTACCGAATCGGATCAGGCGGATCGGGCTGATCTTGAACTACATCAACTACAACTACAACTGAATGGTTAACGACGGCGACTTCCGACGCCGTCGTTGTAGTTCCGAAGAAAAGCAGTTGTAGTTGTGGTGGCGGTATTCGCCTGATCAGTCAGATGTCACTAGATCCGATTCAGTAGTTGTCGTTGCCGGAATTGCAGCGGCCCACACGAACCATCCGTGTGGGCCGCCGATCGTTCCGCCTGATCCCGACCTACGGCGTGACTACCGGCGCCGCCTTTCCCGCATCGAGGTCGTTCCAGTTCAGGATCGCGTTGAACCCGAGGGAGTAGGTCCCTTGCGTCTGCCAGCGCCAGTACGGGCGAATGGCGAATGAGACGACGTGGCCCTTTCCGATCGGCGAGTCGACGATCTGCACGCGGTTCGAGAGTGCGCCGCCGCCGGCGAGCCCGCCGGAGAGGAGCATCTGCGTCGTGTCGCTCGGGAATCGCATGATGACGCGCGGCGCGGTCGGGTCGGCCGCCGGACCACCGCGACCACCGAAGCCACCACCACGGCCGCCTTCACCGCCACCACCGCCGCCACGCCCACCGCGTCCGCCTGCCTCAGCAGGCGCTGCGGTTGCCGCACCTGCGTTCGCGGCAACGCCGCCGATCGCGATGCCCGACACCGTCGGGGCGCTCGCCATCGGCGTGGTGTTCTGTCCGATCGGCGTGCCGCCACCACCGAAGCCTCCGCCGAATCCGCCGGCGACGTTCAGCACCGGCGCCGAGTTGAAGTAGACGGCCATCTCGTTCGCGGTGAGGCCGTAGACAACCGGGCTCTTCTTGTCGGTGATCAGGCCGCGCACGATGGTGCCGCGCGCGAAGAGACCGGTGGGATTCTCGACCGACACGCCGGGCGAGAGGTTGTACTCGGGGAAGAGCGACGACGTCGCGCCTTCCGTGATCAGCGTGCCGCCGTCCTGCACGAACTTGTAGATGTTCATGAGCCCTTCGATTCCCATGCCGCCGCGGACGTCATCGGTCGAGTCCGGGTAGCCGAGGGCTGGAAACTCCGGCGAGCTCTTGAAGGGGATCGGCGTGGTGCCGGGTGCCGTGACGCCGGCGACCATCGACTGCGCGTTGCCGCTCACGTGCGGATAGATGATGACGTCGTAGTTCGCCTTGAGGTTCGGCATTTTGGCGACTTCCTTGTCGCCGACGTACTTGAATGGAATGCCGTATGCCTCGAGCGAGCCGCGCACCCAACCTTCGTCCTGCGTGCGGTTCCAGCTGTGCAGGTAGAGGATGCGCGGAATGTCGAGGTCGTGCGTCTTGACCGTCGGCGCCGTCGCAGTCGCCCACGCCGAGACGCCGAGCTGCTTGAGCACCGGGTCGATCTGCGCGGCGTTCGCATTCTGGATGATGATCGATCCGGCGCGGAACGACTTGCCGTTGAGCGTGAAGTCATCTTCGGCTGCGGCCATCTTCACGTCCTTCAGCTTGTAGCGGAAGGCGGTGATATTGTTGTCGCCCGAATGTTCGACCACGATGACCGGGCCCGTGCCGTTGAGTCCGCCCGGCGCGACGACCTTGCCCTTCACTTCGGTCATCGGCTGTGCAAGCACCGACTTGTCGCCGACGGCCGTGATCACGACGTCGCGCATGTACTGGAAGGTCCAACCGGTGTCGTCGTACGGGCTCGGGTTCGCCGACGAGTAGCGCTGGATGGAGAAGTAGATGTCGGCGACGGTGCGGAAAGGCTGGTCGCCGCGGATGATCCAGTCGCCCTTCTTGATGTCGAGGTTGCCGGCCTTGAAGTCGGCATTTGCGGTGTGGAGCTCGACACCCTGGTCGATCAGCGCGTTCATCGCGTCGGCGGCGTCGGCCTTGCGGCGCTGCGTCGCGGGAACGTGCCACGCGTACGTCGGACCATCCTTGCCCTTGGCCACGGCGCGCTTGTTCTTGATCCAGTAGTTCTCGAGCCAGAAGTCCTTGTTCTTCGCCATGTGCTGCAGCGCGAAGAGCGCGGCCGACTGCTGGATGTTCGTATTCTCGCGCGGGCCCCACTTCACCTGGCCGACGGCGGGGTTCGGACGGAACCACTCCCGGCTCTGGTTGAGGTTGAGGTTCACCGTGTCGGGACCGTAGCTCTGCACTTCGTAGAACCGCCCCGTCGCATTGTGTCCGTGGGCGACGAAGAACATGTAGTTCGGGGTCCAGCCGTCGTAGAACCCGTAGGTCCAGACGCCGGGGACACCCTTCTTCGTCATTTCGATGACGTCGTTCTGTGCCATCACCCACCACTCGTTCACCGTGATGGCGTCGAGCTGCTCGTTGTACGGCCCGGTGCCGGTCGACGCGTAGAGCAGCGTCTGCGCTTCGTGGAAGTCGTGGAGGATCGTCGGGTGCCACTCGAGCCCGAACTTCTCGATGTTCTTCGTGAGGGCGAGCATCTGGCCCATGCCGTCACGATTGTTATCGTGCTGCACGTACTTGCCCCAGTACATCAGCGGCAGCTGGCCTTCGTTCGCCGGACGCTTCCGGTTGAAGGCCCACGTGTCGACCATCTTCTCCTGGCCGTCGGGCTCGACGACCGGCGTGATGATCGTGATGATGTTGTTGCGGATGTTCTGGACGAACGGCGTCTCCTCGACGATAAGGCGGTACGCCAGCTCGTTGAGCATGTGCGGGCCGCCGCGCTCCGTGGAGTGCATGCCGCTCGTCATCCAGTAGATCGGCTTGCCGGTCTTCTTGATGATCTCCTGCGCCTGCGCCTCGGTCGTCTTGCGCGGATCGGTCAGCGCGGCGAGGTAGCCCTTGTACTTCTCGAGGTTGCGGATCGTCTCTTCGTTACCGATGACGAGGGCCGACATGTCCCGGCCTTCCTCGGTCTTGCCCATGTTGTAGTACTTCGCCCGGCCGGGCGCCGCCTTCGCGAGCGCCATCATGTACTTGTCCATCTGGTTCGACTTCTGCAGCACGTTCCAGGCGCCCATGATGTTGCCGAAGTGCTTGAGAGGCGTGGGAACGGTGCTCGACGCGGGAAGGTGATCGACGAGGTCGGTGAGGAACCTCGGATCGCGCGAGAACTGCTTGATGAGCTTGGTGTACTCCTCGTCCTGCTTCTGCGGGGCCTGCGGGAACGCCGGCGAGCTCGCCAGCGAAACGGCGCCCGCGGCGATCATCGCGTAACGGAACGCGGCCGCGATCCTTCGGGACATCCTGCCTCCGTGCCTGTGGAAATGGGTGGGGTGCTGCAACTATAGAGTACGCATTTCGTCTGGCGTTCGCTTGCCGTCCGGCAGGCTACTCGGCACTATCGTACGCGCGGAACGTACACGGACTTCGCCGGAACGATATGGAGGGAGAATTTGATTTCTGTTTCCGATGGTTCCGAGAGGGTCCGCAGGCGGTCCGCTCCCCGCGATAGCGCCGAGGCCCTCGTCGAATGAAACGTCGTGACCTGGTTCTTTCGGGGATGGCCGGAATGGTCGCCGGTAGTCTTCGCCTCCCGTCGGGGATTTTCAGGACACCGCCGCCGCTTCCGTCCACTTCCCAGCTCGCCTGGCAAGACGCCGAAATGGGGATCTTCTTCCACTTCGGCGTGAACACCTACTCCGACCGCGAATGGGGCGACGGCAAGGAAGACCCGGCGACCTTCAATCCGGTCAATCTCGATTGCCGCCAATGGGTTCGGGCCGCGCAATCCTCCGGCGCGAAGTACGTGGTGCTCACCGCGAAGCACCACGACGGGTTCTGCCTCTGGCCCACGAAGACCACGAAACACTCGGTCGCGTCGAGTCCGTGGAAGGGTGGCAAGGGTGATGTGGTCCGCGAACTCTCCGACGCCGCGAAGTCCGCCGGCATGGGGCTCGGTCTCTACCTCTCGCCCTGGGACCGCAACGCGCCGAGCTACGGATCGGGCGACGGCTACATGGACCTCTACATCACCCAGCTCACCGAGCTGCTCTCGAACTATGGCCCGGTGATGGAGGTCTGGTTCGACGGGGCGAACGGCGAGGGCCCGAACGGAAAAAAACAGGCCTACGACTGGCCGCGGATTCATTCGACCGTTCGCCGGCTCCAGCCGAAGGCGGTGATGTTCTCCGACTCCGGTCCCGACATTCGCTGGAATGGCAACGAGCGCGGTCGTGCCGGCGATCCGAACTGGTGCACCGTCGATCCGTCGATCGTCACGCACCCCGGGATGGACGGCCCGCACATCATCGCCGCCTTGCAGAACGGAAATCCGCCGCCACAGGGCACGGTCTGGCGCCCTTGCGAGGCCGACGTCTCGATTCGCCCCGGCTGGTTCCACCATCCCGCCGAGGATGCGAAGCTCAAGACTGTCGAGCAGCTGCGCGAGATATGGTTCGATTCGGTCGGCAGAAACTCCAACCTGTTGTTGAACGTGCCGCCCAATCGCGAGGGGCGCATCAGCGACGCCGACGTTTCGCAGCTCGCCCTCTTCGGCTCCCGGCTCAAGGACTATTGGGCGGGCGCGATCGAGCGCCCCGTGCGTCAGATGGCCTCCCCGATGGACGGCGCCCTCTTCGAAGTCGATTTCAACGGCACGACGCGCGTCGGGGGCGTCGAGCTCGCCGAGGATCTTCGTGGCGGCCAGATGGTCTCGAAGTTCCACATCGACGTGATGGTCGACGGCGAATGGCAGCAGGTCGCGACGGGCACCACGATCGGGCACAAACGTGTCGTCCGATTCACGCCGGTGATCGCCTCGAAGTGCCGGATGCTCATCGACGACGCGATCGACAAGCCGACCCTCCGCTCGATGCGGGTCGCCCTCGCGTGACATGAAATGAACCGGCGCGCGCTTCAGCTCTTCGCGCTCTGCGCCGCGTCCTACTTCGTCGCCGCGCGCCTCGGGTACGCGGCGATGACCGAGCGGTACGTCGTCGTCTGGTTCCCGGCCGGCCTGATGCTGGCCGCGCTGTCCATGAACGCGACGCGCGACTGGCCCGCGATCATCACCGGTGGAATGCTCGGCGGCATTCTCGCCGACATGCTGCAGGCGCTTCCCGCCGACGTTGTCATCTCCAGCACGATCGCGAACACTCTCGAGACGACGCTCGCGGCCCTCGTCGTTCGGCGATTCACCGGCCCGAATCCCACGATGCACTCGCTGCGCGATTTCGCTGCGGTCTTCGTCGGCGCGGCCATGCTGAGCAACGCAGTCACGTCGTTCCTCGGATCCCTCGTCATCCAGCATGGGTGGAACATCGGATTCGCCAATGCATGGTTCGTCTGGTGGGTCGGAGACGGCATGGGGATGATCGTGGTCGCCCCGGTGATTCTCGCGACGGCGGAGATGTTGCGGACCATGAAGTCGGTGTCGGCGCGGCTCGTGATCGAGGCGCTCGCGATCCTCGCTGCCGTGGCGGTGGCGAGCCGGCTCCTGCTCGTGAACGTCGTCGCCCCCGAGAGCGTCGAGGAGTCGCAACGCTACCTGATCATCCCGCTCATGATCTGGGCCGGTGTGCGTCTCTGGCCCTGGGGAGCCACGACCTCCACGCTGGTCCTGACCCTCGTTTCCCTCTGGACGCTGCACACCTCTCCGGTAGCCTTCAGCGCGGCATCGGCCACGGCGACGGGCCAGGTGTTCGAAGTCGCGTCCTACCTCGCGCTCGCCGGCGTCTCGGCGCTCATTCCCGCGGTGATCCTCGCCGAGCAGCGACGGCTTCAGGTCGAGGCCTCGATCACGGGCCAGCGACTCAAGGAGATGGCGGAGTCGATCGACGATGTCTTCTTCATCATCGAGGAGCCGGGCGGGACGCCGCTCTATCTCAGTCCCGCCTGGGCGAACATCTGGGGAAGGCCCATCGAGCAGGGCTACGACAACCAGGTCCGCTTCGACGCGATGCATCCCGACGACCGTCCCGCCGTGGCCGCCGCGAAAGGCGCTGGTGCCCAGGGGCGAGGGGCGGACGTGACCTTCAGGATCTTCCGTCCCGACGGCACGATTCGCTGGATCAAGTCGAAGTCCTTTCCTGTGCGTGACGAGACGGGGCAGGCGCGCCGCACCGTGGGCGTGGCGCGCGACATCACTGACCTGCGTGATGCGGAGCAGCGCATGCTCCAGGCGCAGAAGGTGGAGGCGGTCGGTCGTCTCGCAGGCGGCGTGGCGCACGACTTCAACAACATCCTCACCGTCATCATGGCGGAGGCGGATTTTCTCCGCGCAAACGCGTCGCTGCCGCCCGACGCAGCCGATTCCCTCGCGGAAATCCAGCACAGCGCGCAGAGCGCGGCGGCGCTCACGCGGCAACTCCTCGCCTTCTCGCGGCGGCAGATCGTCGAGCCTCGACTCTTCGACGTGAACGTTGCGGTGCGCGACATGTCGAAGATGCTGCAACGGCTGATCGGCGAGGACATCCACCTCGAGATCGTGCTCGGCCCCGAAATGCTCGGCGTTCGCGCCGACCAGGGGCAGCTCGAGCAGGTCATGGCCAACCTCGTGGTGAATGCGCGCGATGCGATGCCGCGCGGCGGCAACCTGACGGTCGAGACCCTCTTCGTCGAGGCCCTCCCCGGCGCGCCGGCGAGTGACGCGGGCTCGGTCGTGCTCACGGTGCGTGATACCGGAGTAGGCATGTCGTCAGAAGTGATCGCGCATGCCTTCGAGCCGTTCTACACGACGAAGCCGACCGGTGTCGGCACAGGGCTCGGTCTCGCAACCTGCCATTCGATCGTGCAGGCGGCGGGCGGACGGATCGATATCGCGAGTGAGGTGGGACGCGGCACGACGGTGCGCGTTTCGCTTCCCTTCGTGCCGATCTCACTCGAGAAGGAGCGCGCGGACGCCGCGAGCGCCGCTCCTCGAGGATCGGAAACGATTCTTCTCGTCGAGGACGAGGCGGCGGTCCGCAAGGTAACGGCGCGACTCCTCCGCGCGCAGGGATATCAGGTGATCGAGGCGCGCGACGCCGCCGAAGCCCTGCGGCAGCTCGAGCGCCCCGACGCGCGCGTGAACCTCCTGCTGACCGATGTCGTGCTTCCCGGCATGGGTGGGCGCGAGCTCGCCGACCTGGCGCGCGTGGGCCGGCCGGACATGCGCACACTGTTCGCCTCAGGCTACACCGACGACGTTATCCTCAAGAACCAGCTCCTGAACCAGGATTCCGTAGTGCTGCAGAAACCCTTTACCGCCGAGGCACTCGCGCGACGCGTGCGCGAGGCGCTCGACACGCCGGAAGCACACGCCGGCAGCGGGAGCAGAAGCTCATGACGTCTCGACGCCTGATAGTTCTCGCGCTGGTTGCCGCCGCTGCCTGTCGCGGTTCGGGGGGCGCGACGCACGCCGACATCGCGATTCCGGCCGACGCGCATGCGTATCGCTTCGCGCGTCTCGTGAACGGCGACGGTTCCGTCGTGAACGACGCGGTCATCGTCGTGTCGGGTGAGCGCGTGATCACAGTGGCGAGCGGCAACCGCGCCCTGCCCCTGCATGTGCAGATCACCGACCTGCGTCCTTTCTCCGCGATCCCGGGCATGATCGACGCGCACACGCACATGACCTATTACTGGGATCACGCGCCGGGCTCGCGGCCCTTCGGGCGCGGGAACACGGTGCGAACGCCCCCGGAGCTGGCGACGGTCGCGATGGAGAATGCGCGGCTCACCCTCGAGACGGGTGTCACCACTGTTCGCGATCTCGGTGCCGGACGCTACGTCGACATCATGATGCGGAACAGGATCAATCGCGGCGAGGCGGTCGGGCCGAGGATGTTCGTCTCCGGCAGCGGGCTCTCACGGCGGCAGAACAATCCATGGACGCTCGCGCAGATCGACTCGTTCGTGAAGGCGCAGGTCGATTCGGGGGCCGACGTGATCAAGGTGTATGGTTCGACCGGGACCGGCGCCGATACCTCGACGGTGCAGACACTGAAGTTCGAGGAGATGAAGGCTGCGGTCGATGCGGCGCACAAGTACGGCAAGCGCATCGCGATCCATTCATATGGGGCGCCTGGTGGGCGAGACGCGGTTCGCGCGGGCACGAACACCCTCGAGCATGCTATCGAGCTCGACGACGCGACCTTCGCCGAAATGAAGGCGAAGAACATCATCTACGTCCCCACGATCGATCACAACCGCTACTACGCCGATTTCCGCGCCGACTATGGCTACTCCGACGACCAGGCGCGGGGGCTCGATGCCTATCGCGCGAAAAACCTCGAGACTGCGCGGCGCGCGATCAACGCCGGCGTGAAACTCGGCATGGGGTCCGATGCCGTGCACATGATGTTCGGACAGAACACGCGCGAGCTCGGCCATTTCGTCCTCGCCGGCATGACGCCGGTTCAGGCACTGGGCACTGCCACCACCAATGGCGCCGAGATACTCGGCATGAGTGACCGCATTGGGCGCGTGGCGCCGGGATATTTCGCCGATATCGTCGCCGTGGACGGCGATCCACGCGCGAACATCGATGTGGTGCTGAAAGGCGTGAAGTGGGTGATGAAAGGCGGAAAAGTCGTGGTCGACAAGCGCTGATACGTTGGGGAGGGGGAGAGGGGAACCGGGGTGGGGTGAGAGGATGGGGATCGCGGAGAATCACCCCGGGGGCGGGGTCACCCCTCCCGCTCTATGTTTCCCCACGCCCCCTCCCCATTCCACACCCCGATTCCCCTCTCCCCATAACCCGGGAAAGCCGTGTTTCTCACTCTGCGCATCATCCATGTCGTCACCGGCGTTTTCTGGGCCGGGACGATCTTCTTCCTCGTGAGCTTCCTCATTCCCTCGATGACGAGCGCCGGTGCGGGAGCGAGACCCGTTCAGGCGGAGTTCGCGCGCCGGAAGCTCTTCCAGAAACTCCCCGTCATCGCGCTGCTCGCGATCATCAGCGGATTCTGGATGTACTACCTGCGCATGCAGGGAACGTCGGGCGGACCGCCGACGAGGGAGCTTAAGATGCTCGGCGCCGGCGGGATCGCCGCGCTCGTCGCCTTCATTTATGGCGCCGCCGTCGCGCGACCCAACCAGGAGAAGGCGCAGGCACTCGCGGCGAAACTGCCCGGAATGCCAGACGGGCCGGAGAAGGATGCGACGATGGCCCAGATCGCCGTGCACGGCGGCAAGGTGGCGATGGCGGCGCGGATCGTCGCGACCCTCCTGGGCATCACCGTGGTCGCGATGGCGTCCGCGCGGTACGTCTAAGCGGAAGTTGGGCAGCGCGTGATCAAGTACATCGGTTCCAAACGCACACTCGTTCCGCGGATCGTCGAGCTCGCCACCACGGTGGCTCGACGGTCCGGCGCGCGCACGGCCTGCGATTTCTTCTGCGGAACGACGCGCGTCGCCCAGGGGCTGAAGCAGGCTGGGTTCTTCGTGACCGCGAACGACGCCGCGAGCTACGCCGAGGTGCTGGCCACGACGTACGTGGAGGCCGACGCGCGGCGCGTGCGGAAGAAGGCGGTCGCCGAAAAACTCGCGCACCTCGATTCGCTCCGTGGGCGCGGCGGCTATTTCACCAAGACGTTTTGCGAGGAAGCGCGGTATTTCCAGCCGTTCAACGGACGGCGCATCGATGCGATCCGCGCGGAGATCGACCGTGTGGCGGAAGGCCGTATCGAACGCGCGATCCTGCTGACCTCGCTGATGGAAGCAGCCGACCGCGTGGATTCCACCACGGGCCTGCAGATGGCCTACCTCAAGAAGTGGGCGCCACGGTCATTCAACCGGCTCGAGCTGCGGATGCCGGCGCTCATCGCAGGGCGGGGAAAGGCGTCGCGCGGCGATGCGAACCTCTTCGCCGATTCGCACGAGCAAGTGGACGTCGCGTACCTCGACCCGCCGTACAACCAGCACTCGTACCACTCCAACTACCACATCTGGGAAACCCTCGTGCGGAATGACGCACCTGAGAGTTATGGCATTGCGAGAAAGCGAACCGATTGCCGCGACGTGAAGAGCGCCTACAACTCGAAGGTGCGATCCTGGGAGGCGTTTTCGGCGCTCGTTCGGAGCATCCGGGCGCGGCACCTGATCGTGTCGTTCAGCGACGAGGGTTTTTTCTCCCACGACGACATCCTGGCCTTGCTCGGCGATGCCCGGGGAGAGGTCGTGTCCATTCCGGTGGACAGCAAGCGATATGTCGGCGCCCAGATCGGGATCTACAACCCGAAGGGGCGGAAGGTGGGGAAGGTCAGTCACCTCCGAAACCGGGAGTTTCTCTTTGTGGCCGGAAGGGGTGCAGAAGGAGTAATTCGGGGTATGAAGGCCGCATGAGGATCCCCGCCCTCGTAGTTGCAGCGCTGCTGACTGCGCCCCTGACCCTTGCCGCCCAGGCGGAGGCGTCGTTCAAGGGGCGCGTGCTCACGGACACCACCGAACTCCCGATCCCGGGAGTCACGGTCACGATCGAATCGCTCAAGCTCGAGTCTACCACCGACTCGCTCGGCAACTTCATGATTCGCGGCGTCAAGCCGGGCGCATATGTCGTCACAGCGAAGAAGATCGGCTTCGCGGCACTCGCGACCCGGCTTCGGTTCACGGCGCGCGAAGAAGTGAGCGCCGAGTTCCTCATGACGCGCACCACGCAGCGTCTGCCCGACGTGAAGGTGGAGACGAAGGCGCCGCCGCCGCGAAAGCTGATCGAGTTCGAGGAGCGCCGGCACGGCGCCGTGGGGCGGTTCCTCACCCAGGCCGATTTCGAGAAGCGCGCGTACAGCCTGACGAGCGACATCCTCAGGCAGATTCCGTCGCTCGAACTCGTTCGCGATTCGCGCCGTCCGTCGCAGTACTACGTGGCCGCGGGCCGCATGCAGGGCGCGACTCGCGGCGGCGATGCGGGATCAGGCGTCTGCTTTGCGGCGATCGTGCTCGACGGGATGTACGTGTTCCAGGGTCAGCCCGGTGAGCAGCCCTTCGACATCAACTCGATCGGGACCAACGTCATCGCGGGGTTCGAGTATTACCCGAGTGCGGCGTCGATCCCGGCGAAGTACAACAGCAGTATGCGCAACACGTGCGGGCTGGCAATCATCTGGACCAAATGATCCGCAGCGCGGTCGCCGTTGCCCTCTTCGCGACGACCGCGCTCGCGCAGAAAGCCACGTTCAAGGGGCAGGTGCTCGCGGACTCCACCGAGCGCCCGATTCCCGGAGTCACGGTCACGATCGAGCTGCTGAAGCTCTCCACCGTTTCCGATTCCCTCGGTGAGTTTGTCATCAACGGAATAACGCCGGGAACGCAGGTCGTTTCCGCGCGAAAAGTGGGCTTCGGCCCGGTCACGACGCGCATGACCTTCATGACTGGTGCCGTGGTCGAGGCGGACCTCATGATGACACCGACCGCCGCGCAGCCCCTGCCGGACGTCACGGTGAAAACCACTCCCGTCGTGCACGGCATGCTCGCGGAGTTCGAGGAGCGGCGCGCCGAGGGGCATGGTCGGTTCGTGACCCGCGACATGATCGAGAAGCGCGAGCTGAGCAACATGGTGGAGATTCTTCGCACGCACGTTCCCGGACTGAACATCATCCAGAGCGCCACGCGGCCCGGCGAGGCGTTCGTCGCGGCGGGAAGAATGTCGGTGCCTGGGGGAACGCTCGCCTTTGCACCCGGTCCGCCCAAGCCCTGCTACGCCGCCGTAGTGCTCGACGGCGTCATGGTGTTTCACGCCGATCCCGGAAGCCCGTCTGAGGGCGGTGCGGGGGCGAACTCTCCGGCGCAGCGACTTTTCGACATCAACTCGATACCGACGCGTGACATTGCCGGAATCGAGTACTACGCCGGCGCAGCGACGATGCCCATCAAGTACAACGGAATGCGAAACTCCTGCGGACTGATCATCGTGTGGACGCGTGTGAAGTGAGACAGGGCCTGCTGTGGCTGTTGCTCGCCGGGGCAACTGCCAGCGCCTCCGCACAGCAGGCGACGTTCAAGGGAATCGTCCTCACCGATTCCACCGAGCGCCCGATTCCCGGCGTCACCGTGACGATCGATCTTCTCAAGCTCTCGGCGACGACAGACTCGAGCGGGGAATTCACGATCAAGGGCATCAGGCCCGGTACGCACGTCATCTCGGCGCGAAAGATCGGTTTCGGCCCCGTAACCACGCGCGTGACTTTCATGACTGGCGCGATTGTCGAGGCCGACCTCATGATGGTGGTCACCGCGGCGCAGGCGCTCCCGGACGTGACGGTCGAGACGAAGGCCCTCGTGCGCGGAAAGCTTGCCGAGTTCGAGGAGCGACGTCTCGCGGGAAATGGTGGCCGGTTCCTCACGCAGGCCGATCTCGAGAAGAGGCCGTTCTCGCTGCTCGCCGACGCTCTGCGCCAGCTTCCTGGACTCGGAATTGTGAAGTCGCCGAGAGGCAGCGGCCAGATTGTGACGGCGGGGCGGGCCTCGTTGCCGGCGGGCGCGATTTCCGGGGGCAAGGCAGTCGCCTGTCCGTCAGCCGTCGTCCTTGACGGCATCATGGTCTTTGGCGCGGGTGAGCAGGGTGAAGCCCCCTTCGATATCAACCAGATCAACCCGAATCATCTCGCGGGGGTGGAGTACTACGTCGGTCCCGCGTCTATGCCCATCAAGTACAACGGCATGCGCCATACATGCGGACTGCTCGTGCTCTGGACAAGATCGAAGTAGTTCTCCAAGAGTTCCGCCAGAGTCCGATGGTTCCGCTCCGGCGATAGCGCCGAGTAGCCAGATTCTGCAGATTGGCTGAGCCGCACTCCACACAGAGGAACCCGTGACCCTTCGCCTCCGCATGGCGATTCCGCTCGTCGCCGCCGTACTCGTGGCCGCCGCGCCCGTTTCCGCCAGAGTTCCGGCGCCATCCGTTGAAATTCCGCAGTCACGCGCGGACTCTCTCGGCATCCGCGATCTTCTCGACATCAATACCGTCAGCGTCCAGGATCTCTCCGCCGATGGCAGATGGCTCGCCATTTCCATTTCGACGCGGCGCGACGCACTCGGGGTTGAGGCTGCGCGCGACAACGACCCGACCTACGTCCGCGCGACGCCGGTTCGTCTCCTCGTCGTCGACACGAAGTCGATGGCGCAGAAGGCCGTCTTCCCGGCGAAGAAGGCGGTGCGCACCGCACTCTTTTCTCCCGATGGCTCAAGCCTCGCGCTGCTCACCGCCGAGAACGACGCGCTTTCCGTGAGCGTGTGGGACCGCGCGTCGGGAGCGATCACATCGCTGAAGATGCCCGCGGGTCAGCACGTCGCGGAGAACAGTGAGCTGCGCTGGAGCGAGGACGGCAAGTCGCTCGCGTTCGCCGCGCGCGCCGATGCGTGGACCGTCAGGGCCAAGGCACGATTCTTCGAGCTGACGAGGGGACCGGTGACGGTGCTCGACGGCACCGAGGACTTCCTCGAGTGGGACGCGATGAACCGGATGAACGCCGAGCGCTCCATCGTGAGCTGGACTCTCGCGACCAATGCGATTGCGACGATCCACAACACCGCGCTCATCGGCACGTGGACGCTGGCGAAGGACGGCTCGGCGATCACGATCCAGGAAGACATCACGAAGAAGACGAGCTACGACATCATCGGCGGACGGGAGTGGAGGCTCGTGAGCAACGCCCCGGGCGGAAACCTGGCGGCGGGCCGCACCCTCTTTCCGACCCTGACAGGCATCACCCTCAGCTGGTCCGACGACGGCACGAGCTTCACATCGACGCGCGATGGCCGGGTGTATGTGGGCTCGGTGAGGGACACGGTGAGCAAGCAGATCCTCGGCCCGGCTCCCGCCGCCCGCGGTGCGGCGGCTGCGACCGCCGACACTTCCGCGGCCGCTCGCGCGCAGCGTTCGAAGGAACGCTTCTCCGTCGTGCGCTGGAGCCCGGCCGGCGACGCGCTGCTCGCGCAGAACAGCGAAGGGCTCTGGCTCGTCAGCCTCGCGGGGAGCGACAGGGAGATGATCATCTCCGCTCCAGACACCACGATCCAGCGCGAGCCGGCGGCGCGCACGCAGTTCACGACGTGGAGCAACGACGGCCGCTATCTGTATTTCGCCGAAAACTCGCGCACGAAGTGGGATCGCGCGGTGTTCCGCTATGACCGACAGACGAAGCAGAAGAGCGAGCTCGTGCGCGGCGCGAAGTATTTCAACGGGCTCCGGTTGTCGAAGGACGGGTCGACCGCGGTGCTCACCGTCGCCGACGGCAATCGGATCGCCGATGTCTACGTCGCCGAAGCGCAGCTGGGCAACATGCGCCGGGTGATGGAGAGCAACCCGCAGCTGGCGTCGAAGCCTGTCGCCAAGACCGAGCTCATCAAGTACCTCGACGCCGACGGAAAATCGCGCTACGGCGTAGTGCACCTTCCGGTGAACTACCAGCCCGGCACGAAGTACCCGACAATCATGCTCGTCTATGAAGAGTTCTTCGACGACACGTGGGACGCGGTCGCGAACCTGCTCGCCGCGAAGGGCTACGCCGTGGTGAAGCCGAGCGTCGGCTTCGAGATCGGGTATCCGGAGGAGGCGTGGCAGAAGGGCGTGCTCGCCGCGGCGAACGAAGTGATCCGCCTCGGCATCGCCGACAGCTCCCGGCTCGGCGTGCATGGCACGAGCTACGGCGGCTACGCGACGAACCTGCTCGTGACCTACACCGACCGATTCAAGGCCGCGATCAACATGAGCGGCAAGGTCGACATCATCTCGTTCTACACCGACTCGCCGCGACTCGGCGTGCGCAACATCCACGCGGCCGAGAAGAGCCAGGACCGCATCGGCGCGACGCTCTGGCAGGCGCCGCAGAAGTACGTCGAGCATTCGGCGATCATGTTCGCCGACCGGATCAAGACGCCACTGCTGCTGATGACCGGCGGCGAGGACCACAACGTGCCGGCGATCAACACGCGCGAGATGTACTACGCGCTACGCCGGCTCGGAAAGACGGTCACCTGGGCCAACTACACGAATGGCGGCCACGGCGTGCCGAATACGACGGAAGCCGATTTCATCGACTACCACCAGCGAGTGCTCGACTGGTACGCGAAGTACCTGAAGGAGCCGCCGAAGAAGGCCAACGCCACTTCGCAGTGAGCTGACGGATACCGTAACTACCGAATCGGATCAGGCGAATCTCTGCCTGATCCGATTCGTGCGTTAAGGCTTTGCGGTGCGGCAGGGCTGGGGAAGTCGTGCCGCTTCCTGACGCTCCGCGAGGCGACGGAGCTCCGCGATGGGCGCGGGATGGTCGTCCACCTGCAGGCGCAGGATGATGTCGTTGTGGAGCCAGACGCCGCAGTTCTTCTTCACGTGCGTGATGAGCATCGCGGCCGATTGCTGGCCGCGCTTGTCCCCACCCGCGCTCTGGCCTCCCTCGAGCGCGGCGACGAGCCGAAGCCGAAGGGGACCTTCGGTGCGCTCGAAGCGCGCGACCATCGAGTCGACGACCGCGGAGCCGGCGAGAATGTTTCCCTGCGCGGCGCATTTGTGCGGAGCAGCGCAGAGCTTGCCGCCGGCCCACTCGGTGGCCTTGGGCCCCGTATGAGTGACGATGTTCCCCTTCGCGTCGAGGACGGCGAACTGACGCCCCTGCTTCGACCAGCGGACGGTATCCGGATCCGGGTCTGCGTCGAGCACTCGTTTCATCACGTCAGCGGCCTCGAACCCCTGGCGCAGGAACGCGAGCGCCTGCGGTCCATAGCTCACGTCGACGATCGCCTGCGTCGCGACGACTCCTGCACCGGCCTCGGCCCAGAGCACGCCGTTGCCGACGGAAAAGACGCGCGACTGCACGGCGGCCCCCATCTCGCCCGTGACGGGGTCCATCGCGACGATCGAGAACGTGCCCGTCGGCCACTTGAGGGTGTCGGGCTCGACGATCGGCCTTCGCTTCGCGGCTTGTGCGGAGAGCGAGGTGGCGGCGAGGACGAGTGCAACAAGAAGTCGAATTCTCATATGACAAAGTTGCTCAGGGTTTGGGAGGGCCGAGGGGCCACGGCCCGACGGGACACATCTCGAGACCGAACGATTTGAGAACGTCGACGAACTTCGGCTTGGTGTGCAGCGGCTCGAAGTATGGCTCGCAGCCGACCCAGACCGTATTGAACAGCGGCTCATGCGCTCGAAGCCCGCGGTCGACGGCGTCGACGGCGGCGTCGAAGTCGCCGAACGCCATGCCGAACATCGCCTTGTAGTAGTTCGGCGAGTTCCCTGTGTGGCCTTCCGCGAGACGACGCTGTTCCCGCGCTTCCTTCCAGCGCCCGGCCGCGGCGTAGGCGAGCCCGAGTACCGCTCGCGCGCCGAATGTGGTCGAATCATTCCTGAACATCGTCTCTGCTACGACCACGCCACTGTCGGGCTTGCCGGAGAATACGAGCATCTCGGAGAGATTCCAGAGGCCTGGCGCGCTCTTGGGATCGAGATCAAGAATCGGTTGCGTCGCTGCGCGCGCCTCGACGTACTGATGCCTGATCATGAAGATGGCTTGCCTGAGAATGCGCCCCTCGACGGAGAGCGGATCGAGGCGCAGGACCTCATCAACCTCCTTCGTTGCCGAGTCGAGTCCTCCCCTCGCGTTCAACACGAAGGCATGCCACATGCGCGGCTCGGGGTCGGCCGGATCCGCGGCGACGGCGTTTCGGAGCGCCGCCTCGGACTCGGCGGCCCGGAATTCTCCGAACCAGAGAATCAGGCCTTTTGCGGTAAGCGCGCGGCTCGATCCCGGGGAGAGCTCCAGCGCGCGGTCGGCACTCGCGCGTGCCTTGGGCAGCAACTCCGCGGTCACCGCGCTCCCGAGGAGGGGGAGACTGGCGTAGGTGATCGCGATGGACGCGTGGGCCCGGGCAAAATCCGGGTCGAGGGCAATCGCGCGCTCGAGGTGGGGAAGCGCCGCGACATAGTCGAACCGGTGGCGCACGTACTCGCCCTTCAGGAACTCCTCGTACGCCGTGTCATTGCTCGTGCCCCGCGACCGGGACTCGCTCGCACGTGCGGCGCCAACGGGCGCAAGGCGTGCGCGCATCGCCGACGCAATGGTGCGCACGAGGGAATCGCGCGCCGTCGTCGAGGCCGTGGACTTCACGCTGAAAGTCCCGTTCCAGATCACGGTCTCGTCGCGCACCCGAACGAGCTCGGCAACGACTTGCGGCTCGCTGGATGTTCGCGTGAGTGTGCCTTGCAGGATGGTCCCGACCCCCAGTCTGGACCCGATCTCCTTGACGTCCTTTCCCGCGAGGGCGATCGATGAACCTCGCGCCTTCACCGACAGGCCCTGCGACGACAGCATGACGCGCATTTCGTCGCTGAGTCCTTCGGCGAGGTATGCGACCGTCGTGTCGCCCGTCGTGTTCGCAAACGGCATCACGGCAACGGTGGAGGCGTCGGCCAGCCCAGGGCGCATGAGCGGCCAGAGCAGCAGCAACGCGCCGACGATCACGATCGTTGCAACCGCCACGTAGAGCGGACCGCGTGATCGACGTACCGGCATCGCGCTCGTCGCGTGCGGCGTCGTGGGCGTCATCATCGCGGCATCGAGCGTCGTGATCAACTCCGCGGCATTCTGCGGCCGGTCGGCGGGATTCTTGGCGAGGCACCGGTTCACCAGCGTTGCCACCTGCCACGGAACGGCCGGTCGCCTCCGCTCCACTGGATCGGGCGCCTCCGTCAAGTGCGCCGCGATTGTCGCACTGGGAGTTCGGCCGTAGAAGGGCGCGGTGCCGCTGAAAAGCTCGTAGGCCAGGCAGCCGAAGGCGTAGATGTCGGCGCGGTGATCGACGTTCGGATCGCCGCTCGCCTGCTCGGGCGCCATATAGAGTGGTGTGCCGATCGCGAGCCCGGTCCCAGTCAGCTGTTCGCCGGCAGTCGTCGTCGCGGCCTTCAGCGCCTTGGCCACGCCGAAATCGGTGACGACCGCCGATCCTCCCGACAACAGCACGTTGTCGGGCTTGATGTCGCGATGCACGACGTTCTGCCCGTGCGCATACGCGAGCGCGCGCGCAACCTCCTTCAGGATGCCGATCGCCTCGGGAACCGGAAGCTCGCCGCTCGAAAGACGCACGCGCAGCGACTCTCCCGCGACGTACGGCATCGTGAAGTACGGCACCCCGCCCGCCTCACCAGCGGAAAGCAGCGGCACGATGTTGGCCTGCTGCAATCGCGCGGCGAGCTCGATCTCGCGCTTGAAGCGATCGATGCTGACCGAACCCGCCGTTTCGCTCGGCAGGATCTTGATCACGACGTGCCGGTTGAGTGCCCGCTCCGTTGCCAGGAACACCCGCGACATGCCGCCACCGCCGAGCTCGCGCTCGATGGTGTAGGCATCGCCAAGTGACGACTGGAGCTGGGCTCGAAGGTCAGTCATGTGGGGGGACTCGCGGGGGAAAGTACGCCCCTGATGTACGGCCAGCCAGCAATCATTAGATGTGCTTGACGCCCACCGCCCCGAATCCGATTCTTGGCGGGCAGTTCCTCACCGAAAAACCGGTCCCCACATGCGCATTCGTCCCATTGCTCTCGCAGCTCTCGCGCTGCTCGCTTCGTCGTCCGCATTCGCCCAGGCCAACCTGATTCGGCGCGACACGGCGATGATCAATCGCTCGGCGAACCCCCTGCTCGCGAACTTCAGGTTCCGGAACATCGGTCCCGCGAGCATGGGCGGACGCATCGACGACATCGCGGTCTACGAGAAGGACCCGCGCATTATCTGGGTGGGGTATGCCGTCGGCGGCGTGTTCAAGTCGGTAAATGCCGGGACGACCTTCACGCCGGTCTTCGACCAGTACGGCACCGCCTCCATCGGCGACATCGCCGTCGACCAGAACAATCCCCTCGTCGCGTACATCGGTACCGGCGAGCCGAACAACCGCCAGACATCGTCATTCGGCGACGGCATCTACAAGACCGTCGATGGCGGCAAGACGTTCACGCACATCGGCCTTCGCGAAACGCAGACGATCGCGCGCATCGTGATCGATCCGAAGAACTCGAACACGATCTACGTCGCGGCGCCGGGTCACCTCTTCGGCCCGAGCCCCGACCGCGGCGTCTACAAGTCGACCGACGCGGGCGCGACGTGGACGAAGGTGAAGTACGTCGACGAGCACACCGGCTTCACCGATATCGCGATCGATCCATCGAACCCGAACATCCTTTACGCCGCGAGCTACCAGCGTCGCCGCACCAGCTGCTGCTTCAATGGCGGCGGACCCGGCAGCGCACTGTGGAAGACCGAAGACGCGGGTCGCACCTGGAAGAAGATCACGGAGGGAATGCCACCGGGGACCTACGGCCGCATCGCCGTCGATGTCGCGCGCTCGAATCCGAACGTTGTGTATCTACAGATCGAAACCGACGGTGGTGATGCCGCACCCGAAGGACGCGGTGGCGCGGCGCCCCCACCGGCAGAAGGCGCGCCGGCGGGTGGCGGTGGCGGCGGTCGCGGAGGATACGACTGGTGCACGAACGCCGGTCCCGGTCGCGGATTCGGTCGCGGCGGCGGCGCTGGTGGCGCGCCGGTCGACACGACTCAGGCGCCGCCCGCGCTGAACAAGGCGCGTCCTGGACTGTATCGCTCGGAGAACAAGGGCAGGAGCTGGACGCTCGTGAGCAACTGCAACGGTCGCCCGATGTACTTCAGCCAGGTGCGCGTCGATCCGACGAACGACAAGACACTCTATGTGGGAAACGTGCGCGCGTCGAAGTCGCTCGATGGCGGCAAGACCTTCATCGGCATCGATGAGCAGACCGGATTCGGCAACGAGACCGTCGACAACCACGCCTTCTGGATCGATCCCTCGAATCCGAACCACATCCTGCGCGGCTCTGACGCGGGACTCGGAATCTCCTGGGACCAGGGGCTCACCTGGGAGTACGTGCGCACGATGGCGACGGGGCTCGCATACTGGGTGACCGCCGACATGCACCGCCCTTACAACGTGTACAGCGGCATGCAGGATAACGACGGATGGGGGGGGCCGAGCGCGGTGCGAAGCCGCATTGGCATTCGTGACAACGAGTGGTTCCGCGTGAGCTTCGAGAACAGCGGCGACGGATTCCAGGCGGCGGTGGACCCGACCGATCGCAACACCGTGTACTCCGAAGCGCAGGACGGCCGTACGGTGCGCAGCGACCTGAGCACGGGGCGCACGGTGAGCATTCGTCCCGTTGCGCCCCCTGCGGCAGGCGGCGGCGCGGCTCCCGCGGCAGGATCGTGCGTCGATGGCCGGATCACGGCAGCCGGCGGAGCTGGCGGACGAGGTGGTGGAGGCGGTGGCGGAGGAGGCGGTCGAGGCGGCGGTGGAACTTCGAACGTCGTGAATGCCCAGCCCGGCGACACGTATCGCTTCAACTGGAACACACCGATCCTCCTCTCGCCGCACAACCCGAGCAAGGTCTGGTTCGGCGGCAACCGGCTCTTCCGTTCCGAGAGCCGTGGCGATTCGTGGACGGCGAGCGCCGACCTCACGCGGCAGGTCGATCGCTGCAAGGTGTCGGTCATGGGAGTTGCCGGAACGGTCGCACAGCTCTCGAAGAACGACGGCCTCACCGCTTACAGCACGATCATCTCCGTCTCGGAATCGCCGGTCGCGGCCGGGACCGTCTGGGCGGGCACTGATGACGGCCTCATCCAGGTCAGCCGCGACAACGGAGCGACCTTCACCGAAGTCGGAAAGAACATCGCCGGCCTTCCTGCCGGCGCGCTCTCCGGGGACAACCCGTACTGGGTCGCGCGCATCGACGCGGGACACTTCGACGCCGCGACGGCATATGTCGCGATCGATGGACACCGCAGCGACGACCTCAAGCCCTATGTCTACGTCACGCGCGACTTCGGCCGCACCTGGACGAAGATCAGCGACGGCATGCCGCAGTACGGCAATCTCCAGGTGATCAAGGAAGATCCGAAGAATCCGAACCTCCTGTATGCGGGAACCGAGTTCGGTCTTTTCATTTCGCTCGATGCGGGGAAGAGCTGGGAGAAGTTCATGAACAACTATCCCACCGTTCGCACCGACGACATCCTGATCCATCCCCGCGACGGCGATGTGATCGTCGCGACCCATGGTCGCAGTCTCTGGATCGCCGACGATATCACGCCGCTCCAGCAGCTCACGCCGCAGGTGATGGCGGCCGACGCGCACCTCTTCGATGTGCGCCCGGCCGTCGCCTACCTCTCCGACATCCGCACCGACATCTCGACGGGTGGGCAGAAACTCTTCGAAGGTGAGAACCCGGCCCGCGGGACCGCGATCCAGTTCCACATCAAGGCCGGCGTCACCGGCGATGCGAAGATCTCCGTCGCCGATTTCTCCGGCCGCACACTCTGCGAAACGACGGTGAAGGCGAAGGCCGGGATCAACCGCGTGCAGTGGACCCTTGTCGCGCCGATGCTCAACGCGGCGGGAGGCGGAGGCGGGCGCGGTGGTGGAGGCGGCGGTGGTGCAGGCGGTGGTGGTGGAGCTGGTGGTCGCGGAGGCCCGCCTGCCGCAGGGGGCGGAGCCGCAGCTCCGGCCGCGCCGGCGACACCCGCGAATCCCGATGCGAACAGTTGCGCCGGTAACTCGGCGGGCGGTCGCGGCGGCGGCGGGACGGCTGCTGCGCCGGGCAGCTATGTCGCTAAGCTCACGATTGGTGGAAAGGACTACATCAAGCCTGTCACGGTTCTCGAAGACAAATGGATGCCCGCCCGATGAGGAACACCATGCGTAGGATCACCAGCCTCGCCGCCGTCGCGGCCTCCGTAGTTCTGCCTGCCATCTTCTGTCCGCGACCCTCGCTCGCGCAGCGCGCAGCGCTGCCGAGCTTTGAGTCGATGTACGGATTCAAGCCCGGCGACGACCGCAAGCTGCCGAGCTGGAAGGAAGTCACCGGCTTCCTGACCGCGCTCGACAAGGCGTCGCCGCGCATCCAGCTCCGCACGCTCGGCCAGACGGTGCTTGGCCGGCCCTTCCTCGTCTCGTTCATCTCCGATTCGGCGACGCTGATGAACCTCGACCGCTACCGCACCATCCAGCGCAAGCTGATGGATCCGCGCACGCGCACGGCGAGCGACAACAAGGCGCAGCTGATCAACGACGGCAAGAACGTCATCCTCGTGACCTGCGCGATTCACTCGACGGAGGTCGGCGGGTGGAGCACCTGCCTCAACCTCGCCGACTCCCTCGCGCGCTCGGAGAGTGATGAGGCCAGGCTCATCCGCGCGAACACGATCATCATGCTCGTCGCGAGCCAGAACCCCGATGGCGTCGACATCGTAGGCGACTGGTACCGCGCCACGCTCAACACTCCGGCCGAAGGCACGAGCCCGCCCGAGCTCTACCATCACTACACGGGCCACGACAACAACCGCGACTGGTATGCCTTCACGCAGCCCGAGACGCGCTACGTCGTGGACTCGCTCTATACGCCCTGGAATCCGCAGATCGTGAACGACATCCACCAGCAGGGTGGAAATGCCGGGCGCATCTTCGTGCCCCCGTACATGGACCCGGTCGAGCCGAACATCGACCCGATCCTCACCGCGAGCACGAACGCGCTCGGCATGCAGATGACGACGACGATGATCCAGAAGGGCTTCACCGGCATCGCGAACAACGCCAGCTACGACCAGTGGAGCCCCGCGCGACAGTATTCGCTCGTGCATCGCGGCGCGCGCATCCTCACCGAGACGGCGAGCGCGCGGCTCGCCACGCCCGTCGACGTGCCCTTCGAGCGACTCGGTACGGGTCGCGGTTACGATGCGCGCGAGGCCACCTGGAACCATCCGGTGATCTGGCCGGGCGGCAAATGGGGCTACACTGACATCGTGCGCTACCAGACCGGCGCATCGTGGGCCCTCTTCACGCACGCCGCGCGCGATCGCCGCAGCTGGCTCGAGGGCTATGCCGCGATGGGCGAGCGTGCCCTCGGCACGCTTCCGGCGTGGGGCAGGGATCCCTGGCCGACCGCCTTCGTGATTCCCAAGGCGCAGCCTTCGACGCAGTCGCTCCAGCGTCTCGTGTGGACGCTGCAGCACGGCCAGGTCGAGTTTCGTGAGAGCACCGCGCCGATCACGGTTGAAGGCAAGACGTACCCCGCCGGCTCGTACGTCGTGCTAACCAAGCAGCCATTCGGTGGCTACGGGAAGAGCCTTCTCGAGCGCCAGAAATATCCGAACCTCTTCGAGTATCCTGGCGGCCCGCCGAAGCGCCCGTACGACGTCACGGCGCACACGCTGCCACTCCTCTTCGGCGTGGAGGTCGCGACGGTGATGGGCGCGGCGCCCGCGACCGGTCCTGTCGTGAAGGAGATCCCGTTCCCGAGCTTCACCGTCGCTGGTCTCAGCGGCACGAGCACCAAGCGCATCGGCATCTACAAGAGCTGGTCGGAATCGATGGACGAAGGCTGGACGCGCTACGTCTTCGACACCTACAAGATTCCGTTCACCTCGTTGCGCGACAAGGAAGTGAAGGCCGGCAACCTCATCGCGAAGTACGACGCGATTCTCCTGCCGGAGCAGAATGCGAACGCGATCGCGCGCGGTGTTGGCGGTGCGTATCCCGATTCGATCAAGGGTGGGCTCGGTGAGGCGGGCGCGAAGGCGCTGAACGACTTCGTCGAGGCGGGCGGAACGATCCTCGCATTCAGCGACGCCTCAGAGTACGCGATCGAGACCTTCAAGCTTCCGGTGAAGAACGCCCTCGCCGGCGTGCGCAACACGGAGTTCTACGCGCCGGGCTCGATCTTCGCCGTGGAGGTCGACAAGTCGCAGCCCGTCGCGCGGACGTTCAATGCGCCGACGCCGAGTGTCTGGTTCGAGAGCAGCATTGCTTTCGATGTCTCCGATCCGTCGGCGCAGGTCGTCGCAAAGTATCCCGCGACCGGAAATCCCATGCTCTCGGGATGGCTCCTCGGCCCGCAGAAGCTCAACGGAAAGGCGGCCCTCGTCGACGTGGCGAAGGGGAAGGGGCACGTGGTGCTCTTCGGATTCCAGCCGCAGTACCGCGGGCAGACCGAGTCGACGTTCCCGCTGATCTGGGGCGCGATCCTGCGCGGCGGTCCCACCCCGTAGACGGAATGACGCAGTCGGGCGCAGCATGAGCGAGGGAAAGGACTCTCTCGATCTGAACAAGGGGCAGATCCTCTCCGGACTCCGATGCCACAAGAAGCTGTGGTTCGAGTTCCACGAAGAGGACGCCCCCGAGCTGCGCCACACGCCTGACGTCCTCATGCGCTTCGAGGAAGGGCGCGTCGTCGGCGAGCACGCGCGGCGCGCATTCGGCGCAGGGGTGAACCTCGCGCCCGAAGGCCGTGTTGCGCAGGCGACGGTCGTCGAGCGCACGAATGACGCCATCGCGCGTGGCGAGAAAACACTGTATGAGCCGGGGTTCGTCGCGGGGGGCGGAAGCGTGCGCGCCGACATCCTGCAGCGCGACGAACCGGGCGGGCCCTGGCGGATCATCGAGGTGAAGTCGTCGAAGTGGCCCGAAAAGGACCGCGACCGCGAGCGGAAATTCGATCTCCACGTCCCCGATGTGGCGGTGCAGTCGTGGGTCGCGCACGAAGCCGGAATGAACGTGCGGTCGGAGCACCTGATGTACCTCAATCCCGACTGCCGTTTTCCCGACCTGACGAACCTCTTCACGACTGTCGAGGTGACGACGCGGGTGAAGCCGGTCGTCGAGAACCTCCGCGGCGCGGTGGCCACGCTTCATCAGGTCGTTCGCGGGCCGATGCCCGAGATCGCCGTCGGCGATCACTGCTCCGACCCGGAAGACTGCCCCTTCCATGATCGCTGTCATCCGCCGTACCCCGATCATCACGTCACCGAGCTCTACTACATCAAGCGGAAGAGCGCCGATGAGCTCGTCGCGGCGGGAAAGCAGTTGATTCATCAGCTCGAGGACGCCGACGCGCCGAACGCTCCCGCACGACGGCAGCTGCGCGCGGTGAAGGAGGGACGGCGAATCGTTGAACCCGGACTCGCGGCCGATCTCGCCGCCCTGAAGGGGCCGATCGCCCACCTCGACTTCGAGACGGTGCAGCTCGCGGTTCCGCGCTGGCCCGGGTGCGGGCCGCAGGACCAGGTGGCGGTGCAATTCAGCGTGCATCGTGGTGGCCGCGACGGCGGCGACGAGCACATCGAGTTCCTCGGTCAGCGCGGCGGTGATCCTCGCCCGGAGCTCGTGCGCGCCCTGATCGAGGCTTGCCGCGGCGCGCAAACGATCCTCGTGTACTACGAACAGTTCGAGAAGTCGCGCATCAGGGAGCTCGCGGCCTGGTTCCCCGCGTACGCCGCGGAGCTCGATTCGATCAACGAGCGCATCGTGGACCTGCTTCCCATCGTGCGGAACAACGTCTACGACCTCGGCTTCAAGGGATCCTTTCCAGCACATTGGGATCCTAAGCTTAGAATTCCACGTGGACAAGTTGTC
>JADMIO010814510.1_pt1 | contig 54109 bp, 37 predicted proteins | sample 8958161 | NCBI WGS metagenome assembly JADMIO01 (sample SAMN16585339, study PRJNA669376) | soil metagenome | isolation source: Crop rotation soil | place: USA: Cullars Rotation, Alabama | collected 2011
CGCGACAACTTGTCCACGTGGAATTCTAAGCTTAGGATCCCAATGTGCTGGAAAGGCGCATTTATCACCGTTGTGACAAAGCAAACTAAAATTGTTAAGAAGTGTTTCGATTTTTTCATGACAGTTTGTTGTTTGATTATTAAATTGTTTTTATTTGTTATAATAGCTATTATTTTACTTAAAAGGTTTACTCGAGTCGAGTAAACAAGGGCGTCTCAGCCCGAGCTTCTCATAGAACCGGACTTGATACTCTCGCATCATCCGGCTCTTATCGTCCAACCCCCGGTTTAACGCCAAACTTCCAGTGCTCAAATAAATCGGGGCTGGTTAAGTAAACTTTCTTCAACCACCTTATCGGAGCAGTGTACACTTGTTTAAACCGCTTGAACTTTCGTTTTGACCATGCCAGTAACTTTTCGTTAATGACCTGTAGATAATCCTTAAGAGCTGTTTTATAAAAACGGCCATAGTAATTGATCCAGCCTCGCACAACAGGATTGATCTTTTCCGCTATCTCCTTTAATTCACTCCATGGATGTAGCAGTATACTCCAACTATCCATTTGTTCTTTCATCTTCCTTTTAGCTTTCCGGCTTACTCCGGGCAACCAGTTGGTAAAGCTTTCTTTACGTTCTCCATGTTGCGCCTGCCGGGGCATAAACGTGAAGCCTAAGAAGTCGAAGGATATGTTCTCGTATGTTCCCAACCTGTTGCTATCCTTACAATACACTATGCGTGTCTTTTTAGGATGTAGCTGTAATCCACATTGTTTCAACCGCTCTTTTAATTTTCCTCTTACTGCTCGCCCCTGGTATACGCTTCGACAATGAATGATCATGTCATCGGAAAACCTTTCAAAGGCACAAGCCCATGAATGTTTTCGCATCCATACATCTATTGCGTAATGCAGGTATAGGTTTACCAACAACGGCCCGATCGGTGAGCCTTGAGCAACTCCCTGCTTCCTTTCTGTAAGGCTTCCATCCTTATGCGCTATGGGTGCTTTCAACCATCTTTCAATGTATAATAACATCCAACTGCATTGCGTATGCTTGCTTACAGCTTTCAGCAGTTTATCGTGCGGTATACTGTCAAAACATTGTTGTATATCCAGATCAACTACCCAGTCGTAGCTCCAGCAACGTTGCCGCGCTTTCGCCACCGCATGGTGTTGCGATCTTCCCGGACGATAACCGTACGAATCATCATCGAAGATCTTTTCCAACTCTTGTTCTAACAGTTCCTTCACCATCGTTTGCGCAATCCGATCCCGAAGCGTAGGTATGGATAACATCCGATCACCCTTTTCATCTTTGGGTATGGCTACTTCTCTCAACGGCGCCGGAAAATAACTACCGGAACTCATTTGGTTCCACAGTTGATAGAGATGGTTCTTGTAGTCCTTATCAAACTCCTCCCAACTCATACCATCTATTCCACCGCTGCCGTCTTTGGCTTTCGCCTTCACATACGCTTCCATTACTAACGCTCGTTCAATTTTAAATGGTTTTGTTCCGCTCATCTTAGTACCTCCTGAAATTTGCATCCCAGTTTTCTTTAATGATTAAAAACCGGACAATAGCTGTCCTTCCCTCCACTGCTATTACAGCAGCTTCAACAGTACTACAACAACTTCCGCCACCGTGCCAGGCTTCCGTACTTTCTTTCTTACAGGGGTGCCTGCTTGAAATTTTCCGTTCACATCCCGACGACAGCTTCACACGTTCCCTGTAAATGCCTGTAGTAAGTTCACGCCGTCTATACGCCGGATGCCGCAAGGTCAATAAACAGGTAGCCCCCTTGCTTATCACAGGATGATGGAGAGTCCTGCTTTTGACATCGTCTAATCCTTTCGACGCCTCTTAAACGGTTCCTGTTCGTCGTCTCCTTACTACTTACCTGATCTCTTTTACTAAGACCTTTTCTTTTATCGCTCACTACCATAGCACTTAACTACAGCAGCATAAAAGTGGTTTGACGCCTGCGCCTGTACGCCGGCTCGAAGGGCCTTCCTTCATCATTTACAGAGCATTGAAATGCTACTACTTTTTTTTTTCTTCATAGTTTTTCATCGTGTCGCACTCCATCCGGCATTTTGTTGCATACCGGTAAGCTGAATGATATCGTTTGGTATCGGCAAAGCATATTTATCACTATTAGGAGGCAGCATATAAATTTGCTCATCTACAATTCTCTTAAGCGTAATACCGGCTCCTTCTTTATTTAATCGTTTTATATCTATCCATCGAAGCCCCCGAAACACTAATTCTTTTCTTCTTTCTGTCAGTATTATATCTAATGCTTCGGAAGCACCTGCTGCACTAAAAGGCACCCAACTGCCATCATTTTTCCATCTTCTTATCATCAGGGTGTTTAAATCGGTCATTGCCTCATTAATCATTTGCTTTCTTGCCAGGCACTCTGCCCGTATTAAGAACATTTCATCTGTAGCTATACCGCTAAAGAAAAGGTAGGGATACTGCGTATAACTTCCCTTAAACCGTTGATAACCGGGAGTAGTGGAAGAAAAGAATGCTGGTTTTCTTAAATCCTTGTCTGCATAACTTTGATATAACAACGTGTCAACATAACCTGAAATAAGTGTTTGAAAGGGTTGGTTTGGACTCATGTCAGTATAAAAAACAGTCTCTTTATTATATTGCTTAAAAGGAGCAGTTCCTCCACTGAGTGAACCTACAATATCACCATCCCCATTATATTTCATTAGCTCATTCCTGGTTTGTAAACAGAGATCAGCATATTTATAAGCACTATCATACATACGCATCGATAAATAAGCTCTTGCCAGTAATCCGTATGCCGCAGCTTTGGAAGGTCGCAAGGGGTGAACACTAACAGCAGGCAAATAGAAAACAGCCTCTTTAGTATCATTAATTATCTGATTATAGCAGGCTGCAACTGTTGCCCTTACTGTAGGTACATGATTATCCGTTCCAAGCCGAATAGCAATGCCCAGATCATCATTTAAAGTAACAGTATCATACGCTTTGGAAAAAACCCAGGAAAGGTGTAAAAAATAAAAAGAACGAATAAATAAAGCTGACCCTTTTATGTTATCCCAGGCTGCTTCATTAAGCGAAGTCCGTGGAAATTTTTCTATTTCTTCCAAACATATATTGGCAACATTTATAGGCTTATAGCAGTTTACCCAATCATTAGAATGACCCCCTTGAAACGTGTTATCAAAATATTGCCAGGTATAACCCAGGAAACCAATTTGCCCTACAGGCTCTAAAGAGAAATAATCATCCGAAGATATCTCCCCGTAATTAGGTGTACGTTCATTCATAAGATCTTTCTTATCTAATAAAGCCTGCAAGTCTTCCAAACGATCAATGGTTGTTAAATAAGTATTTGATTTTTTATCCAGAAATTTTTTACAAGAACCTAAAAATAGTGACATCCCTAGCAACCACACGAAAAGCTTATATGTTTTTATATTAATCATATAGTCAGTTTTAAACCAAGGGTAAACGATTTTGAAGGAGGTATAGCATTGGGATTTTCCGGATCAATGTTTTCTTTATTGGCCCTCCATAATATTCCCAGGTTAGCTATGTTCAGGTAAGCACTGATATTACTAAACGGAATTTTTTTCCTCGATCTGCTGAACTCATAGCTTATTTTAATATAACGCAGGCGGATATTATCTCCTTTTAATACATTAATAGTTGAATGGGAATAGAAATAGTCTCTGCCATTAAGATCTATTTCCGTTTGTACAGTCGATAATAAAGCTGGAACACTAGTATGCAGTTCGTCTCCCGTCTTTTGCCAGCGTTTTTCAAAATCACTGTGCATATTACTGCCATCATACAACCAGGCCATTTGTAAAAAGCTGGATTTTCTAAAAAAATACCCAAATTGATACGCTATATTAAAATTGAAGGAGAAACATCCCCACGCAATATTATTAATAACAGAACCAAAAAAAGGTGGCGTAGAAGGCCCTATATAAACTACGCCATTACTACCAAGTCCTTTTGCGCTAACCTCTTGATTGGTCGCCGCATAATTGGTAGTTAATTTTCCATCATAATAGCTCAGCGGATTACCTCTATAATCAAGCCCTCCCCATTTGTAGGCTACCATTGAATAAAGCGGCTTTCCTACATACGGATTAATGGTATTCCCTTCCACCCCATAATAAACAAAATGACCATTATCTGTTATGTATTTAGTAGTAATGCTGGAATTGTAATTAAATAGTATGGAACTAGTCCATTTAATTTTTTTGTCGATGTTTTTTGTATTAAGTACAATGTCTATTCCTTTTCCACGAGTATTAGCCACGTTAGCAAGTATTGTCCTTGTAACGGGCTCATAAGTAGTATAATCAAAATGGGTTTGTCCATATAGGTCAGTGCAGTTCTTGTAATAATATTCTAAGCTTCCGGAAATAATACTCTTCCCAAGCGTAAATTCAATTCTTAGATTAAACTCCCCTTTCTTTTCCCATTTTAGATCAGGATTTTTTCGACTAGCGGTAGCAAAAGGAGTTCCGTACGGAGTTGATGTACTTCCTGAATAGTAAAGAATAGTTAACGCCGTTTTACTGGCATCCACATTACCGTTGTATCCATAAGTAAGATTTAACTTAAGACGGGAAAAAAGATGGGAATGATAAAATTTTTCAGCAGATAGTTCCCATCCCATTCCTGCCGACCACAAAGGTTTCCATTTATCATTGGTATTGAGGCCAAAAACATTAGCAGCATCTTTTCGCGCGCTCGCACTTAAAAAATAACGTTGCTTATAGGAGTACGCTATATTTCCTAACAAGCTTACATACCGGGTGGTGAGAACAGGGCCGGTAACAGGGGCTCCCGATATATAAGAAGTATTACCTGTTACTAAATCTCTATAGGGTAAATTATAATTTACCTGTCCTGCAATTAATGGATCTTTATTATAGCCATATAAGGTATATCCATGACTGGGATCAGTAACTCCATCCTGCCATTCAAAAGCTGTTAGAGCATTTACACTGTGAGTTCGGCCATTCCAATCTTTTTGCCATCCAAGTTGGGTCCTGAAATTTTGAGCATGATCCGATGCGTCAGTAACTGCTAAAAATCCTCCTTTGGGTACATTAAATGTGTCGGGCGCTGAACTCCGGCTAAGCACTGTAAACCGGTTAATAATATCTCTTGCCGCAAAGCTGAAAGGATCCGCATATCTCTCTGAACCACCCCATTGGCGGCGGTATTGATAATTAATACTAAGGTCTAATCCTTTCAGCAGATTATATTGAATACCTACTCCAGCAACCAATTCTTCCCGTCGTGTTGTTGTTACATCATGTTTATAATTTTCGAGGGGATAGTATTTCCAATCGAGCAAATGCCCGGCGCCTACTGTATCTACATAATCAGTTCTTAATCCCCTTCCTCTTGCCAAAGAATTGCCATTTTCATCAGCAAATTGCCTATAAGGCTCATTTCTTACAGTGGCAGGCAATGTTTTTCCGGTTTTGGTAGTTGCGTTCGTATAATAGGTAGAAAAACTGATGCCCAGGTTTTTTACCGGCTTGTACTCATTAGCCAGTCTTATATTCATCTTATCGTTCTTACCATCCAGGTTAGTAACGCCTTTATCATAAGAACTGGATATTATCCAGGAAATATTATTAGTACCGCCTCTTAGATTGAGTGAATATTGGTTAGTGAGGATATTTTGGTAAAAATATTTATTGAGCTGGTCCCGGGAATCTATTTTCTTTAGGGCATCTATTTTTGTGGCAGAATCTACGGAGGAAATAAGGCCATTTCTTCGTTTAAAAAAAACTTCTACAGCAGGTGTCATGGAAGAATAGTCATTAACATCCGTACCAAAACTCCAACCATGGTTAAAAAAGAATTCTTCCAGGTAAATATAATCGGCAGATGATAGCTGCGGAACAGCATATAGGTCCGGTTTTTGCGTAATAATAGTACTGGCATTCAATTCAGCTTTAAACTTCTGGTTAAAGCGTCCCTTTTTGGTAGTAATAACAATAACCCCATTGCCTCCCAATGCCCCGTAAATAGAAGCTGCTGCAGCGTCTTTGAGGATAGTTACAGTTTCTACATCGAATGGGTTCAAGTTAGCAATATCTCCATCATAAGGAAAATTATCCAGGATGATCAAAGGAGAAGTAGGCCCATTGATCGTATTTAATCCCCGGATAGAATAAGGGTTAGCCGTAACCCCATCCGCGTTTTTCTTACCTGCATTGAATAACATACTACTTGTAACACCATTCAGACGGTCAATAATGTTAGTTCCGGCTTGCTGGTTCAATGTTTTATTATCAATCACTACAACTGAGCCTGTTATTTCATTTGGCCTTACCTTCTGATAACCGGTGTTGGCCACCACCACCGTCTCTTCTTCCTTTATCTTTGTTTTTATGGTAATATTTTTGAAATCAACATTACCGTTTATTTTTATTTCGTAAGACTCAATATTCACCCCGGTAATTACCAATACCCCACCAGCGTTTATTTCTTTCAATATAAACTCTCCATTGCTATTTGTAGAAGTAGAATTGTTTGAGCCTTTTAGTGAAACAGTAGCTACCATTGGCTCGCCGTTCTCATTTAGCACTCTTCCTTTTACAGTAATTAGAGGAGTTATATCAGTATCAGAGGATTCAATGTTGGTTTTTGTGGTTCGTTTTATGGAGATTACTTTGCCGAGGATGGTGTAATTGAGGGGTTGGCCTTTTATGCATAGATCGAGGGCTTCTTTGAGAGGGGTGTTTTTTATATCGAGGGTTACTTTGTTGGTGTGTTGTAGTATTTCGCGGCTGTAAGCGAAGAAATAGCCGGTTTGTTTTTCGATGGAGGTGAAGATTTGGGATAAGGGGGCGTCTTTTACCGACAAGGTGACTTGTTGGGAATGGGATTGCTTGCTGATGGCAAGGCAGGTTATTAATAAGATGAGAATAATTAATCTCATAATTTATGTTGTTTTGGTCCTTCGGTAACAATGTTTTATTGTGACCTCTTAGAGATTCCTGGCAAAGGCCCCCGTTATCTTCCGTTATTCGAGCCCGTGCTGGGGGCCAATGCCGGAATGACAATCGGTGCGTTACTAAATTTTCTTAAGGCGCTGATACAATTAACTTCCTTCCCTGCAATTCAAACTTTACTCTTCCTGTTTGTTCTAATATTTCCAGTGTTTGTGATAAGGATAAATTACGGGGGATGGTTACTACAAAATGATCGTTTATATTATTTGATTGATAAACAACATCTACATCATACCACCGTATAAGCTGTCGCATTATTTCATTGATATTGGCATCTTTGAATCGGAACAGGCCGGATTTCCAGGCGAGGTCTTGTTCTATATCGGCTGCTACTACTTTTCCGTTGGTATAGGCCTGGCCGGGTTTCAGAATCACGTCATTTAGAGCGTCAGCATCGTCATTTCGAGCGTCAGCGAGAAATCTCTGTGCATTAGGAGATTTCTCAGTCGCTCCGCTCCTTCGAAATGACGGTATATGGGCACTCCCAGATGATATACGGACACTCCCATCCACCAAAGTAGTTTTAGTGAATTCTTCATCCTCATAGGCATTCATATTAAAGCTGGTGCCGAGTACTTCTACCTCCATTCCTTTAGTACTAACAACGAAAGGGGCCATTTTGTTCACTGAAACCTCAAAATATATTTCGCCGGTGGTTTCTACCTTTCTTTGCTTGCCGGTGAAGGGGGTGGGGAATTTTATTGATGATTCGGCGTTTAGCCAGGCTTTGGTGCCGTCGGGGAGGATTACCTGGTATTGGGTGCCTCGGGGGGTGGTGATGGTGTTGATATTCGGGCTAGCCACCCCCGCATTTTGACCCGCTTCGCTGGGGTCAAAATGCGACCCCTCCTTTTCAAGGAGGGGTATTAATTTGGTTTTATCTCTATTATAGTTGAATTGATTGCCGTCAAGTTCTATTTTTTGGCCGGAAGCTAAGGTGAGGATGGCTTTGTTGTTATTTGTTATAGGAGCTCTTTCCTCTCTGTTGTTCACAATTGGCCCTGTCATGCCGGAAGGATATCTCTGGAGGGTTAAGAATAAATACAGGCCGGCTCCAATTAACAATACAACCGCCGCGGCATAACGGAACCACGGGGTACGCAGGAAATGGACACGATGCGCAATGGGCCTTGCACTCACAATAGCGGCTAAAATAGATTCAATGGTCTGGGGAGAAACATCCATCAACGGCTTCTCCGTCGCCAACAATTCATCTATATATGTCTTCACCATTTCGGCATTGCGGGCATCTTCTAACAATTCCAGCAATTCAGCCTTTTCTTCGGTGCTGGCTTCTTGTGAAAGACATTTATTATAAAGTGCTTGTAACCGCATACCTTATTATTGTCTCCAAAATGAAGCGGCCGGGGAGGTGGAACTTAAACTATTTTTTATTTTATATGCATAAGCAGCAAAACAACGGTGAGGGGCAGGCGGGAAAGGCAATAAGCACGCACTTTACGGGCGGCTTCTTCCAAATTGAATTTAACTGTTTCGGGAGATATATTTAATAGTGCGGCGGCTTCCTCGCGTTTAAGCCCTTCTTCTCTTATTAATTGCCAGGTTCTTTTTTGCTTAGGAGGTAATTTATCAACAGCTTCTTTTAATAATTGATCGTATTCTTTATTTACTAAACGGTCTTCGGTGTTTTCGGTGGAGACGAGTTGCCATTCTTCTGTTTCTATATTTATGCTGCCCTCTTTTAATGATCGTTTAAAAGCAGTGTACATGGTGTTGCGCGAAATGGTATTGAGCCACGCAGGGAAGTTATTTATTTCCGGCAGCTTATCTCTTTGCAACCATACTTTTAAAAATACATCTTGTAATACTTCTTCTGCCAAAACTTTAGTATGCACCAGATGAAGTGCCGATGTGTAAACATTTTTACGGTAATGCCCCACTACTACTGCAAAAGCTTTTTCATTGCCTTTGGCTATTTGTAAAAGCAATTCTCTTTCGTTGTATAATTCTTCGTGAGGCAATGGGTAATTGATAGTTTACACCGTAAAAGTAATCAAATCTTTAACCCATACAACCGTACATTTCTATTCTCTACGCCTTTAAGATCAATATTACCTAAATCTTCGCCCTGCCATTTTTTTAGGTTGGTGAATTCGAAATAATCGCCGGAAACGATTTGCAGTTGGTTAAGTTCGCTACAGGAGCTTCTTATACGGGCAGTTATATTCATAGCTTCGCCGCTCATGGCCAGCTCTTTTTTTACTACGCCTATTTCGCCAATGGTGACGGCACCAATATGAATGCCTACTCTAAATTCGGGCACAACACCGTATTCTTTTTGAAAATATTTTGCATTAGCCTGTAAAAAGCGCCGGGAAAGAACTAAGGTGCGCAAACATTTTTCATTATTGGCTTTTCGCTTGCGCCAGGTTACTATAACTTCATCTCCTACATATTGATAAATATCGCCCTGGTTTAATAAAGCAGCATTGGAAACATGAAAAATAAAATCTCTTATAAAACGAAAAAATTTTTCATGCCCCAGTTGTTCGGAAATAGGTGTGCTGTCTTTAAGATCAATAAACATAATGATTCGATGCTCCGTGCGCGGGGAGCTGTACCTGCCCAACATAATACTTAAAAAAAAGCCGGGGGTGTATTTTTGTCCCAGCTGATACAATAAATAAGTGGCCAATACTATGAGGGCTTTGGTAAATATGATATCATAATAAAGCCCATACTCCCACCCTATTACCACCAGTATCAACAATATCTTTATTAATCTATTGAAAAAAGAAAACTTTCCTTCTTTTATAAAATGAATAACATAAAATACTATAAAGGCTAAGAAAATATTCAGCAAAAAAGATATTAATAACCCTTTGAAGATAATGGTTGCATCATCCACAGTATAAGCATGATGAATAAACCGCGAATGAATAAACCATCTGTCTACAATAAAAGTGTCTATTAAAGTCCATATAATAGTAGCACACAAAAACCATATTATCTTAAAAGTGCGAAGACCTTTCAGGTTTTCAAACTGCGGTTGTGAAGATTCTGCCATACTTTTATTTTAAAACGGTGAGCCTGTTGCATTTTGAATAGTTACCCCTGTTTCGGGCTTATGTAAAAACATGGCTATCATAAATGCGGCTACAGATACTAATATACCAATCATAAATACATTATAAGCTATGCTTAATAAACGATATTTTCTTCCGAGCACTACGCCTAAATGATAAATATCATCTGCTAAACCGCCATATAAATAATTAGGATCTCTCATCATCATACTAACGCCCCATTTATACTCCTCCAGGCTGGCTTTATAAAAATTACCAAAAAAGAGAAGATTGGTTTTACCATGTATTACATCTTCACGGGTAAACTTTCCTTTCGTTACTTTTGGCCGGGTAGCAATGATGGCCAACACAATGGTGGTTACAGAAGTTGATAAGAAAAGAAAAGTAGGTATAGCAAGATGGGTGTCTACTTCTATTTTACGGATCAATACAGAAAGTATTAATGAGATAATGATGGCGTTTACACTTATTAATATATTGGCTTTGCTATCTGCCATTTCACTCAGTCGCATATGGTTCTCGGAATTCAAACGCAACATAGTTTGAATACCTTTTGTAATAAAATTGTTTTTCTTACCTGCTTCTTTCGACTTGTCCTTATCTTCATCCATCAGCATGGTAGCGCCGGTATTCTCCCAGTTGGTGTCCTCTGCTTTTTGCCTGGCTTTTTCTATGTTTTTTTCTTTGGCATCATTTAATACTCTCTTAGCATAATCAGTATAAAATTGATGATTTTGAAGCGTGTTGATCTTATTCTCCTTCCAGTTAGATAAGAGAGTGGTAAAATTTCTCAACCGCATTTCTTCTTTCAATAATTTATCCGTCTTCTTAAATTCTTTTGTACCGAAATTATACGTATCGGCGTCTTTAATAATTTGCTCTACTATATTTTTAGGAGGTGTTTCCAGTTTAGTAGCAAGAATTAATTCCTTCACCATATCTCTTATATCCTGCTCTACACCATTCTCTTTCATCCACTGCTCTGCCAACTCCACGCTCTTTTTTTCATGATCTGTAGGTGTAGTGTATAAATGTCCCGCATCATGAAACCACCCCGCCAGGTTTAAAGCAGTTAGCTGCTGATCAGAAAGATCGTACTGTTTAGCTATTTCATTAATCTTATCTACTACCTCTCTTGCATGTGCTTCGCTATGATACAGGAGATTGCCGCTGCTATTTTCGGATGCATATAAATTATGGATATGTTTTTCTGCGAGTTTTAAGATTGCACTATTCATAGTAATGACTATTAAAAAGTAAAATTGAATTTGGTACCTATAGAAATATTAAATACGTTTTGATCTTCTGATTTTCCGATAGCAACGGATAGAATGGCGGTATTAAATGGAACGAAATAAAGACCGCCGCCATAGCTGTAATGCCACCTGTTGCTACTCTCTCCTCTTTTCCAAACGCGGCCTACATCATTAAACACAATTAATCCTACCTGGCCGGGAAACACATAAGAATGTCCTTCCAACACTTTTATTCTTAATTCTAAACTTCCATACAACAATCCATCGCCTGCATAGCGATTCTTTCTAAAGCCTCTTAAACTGTTGTTTTGTCCCAAGGTAAGATATTGAAAGAACTTAGTTGAATCGGTAAATATTTTGCCTCCACCCAATTTTATAACGCCGGTAACACGCGCGGGTATTTTTAAACTCGCATATACCGTCATATCACTTTCTAATTTAGCCAGCCGGTTCTTAGTTCCATTCACCCCTTCCTGCCAGGTAAAATTGTTTGCCCAATCAATACCTCTTGTCGGAAATATTTCACTGTTCAAATTATTAAGATGAATGCCGGCTTTAGCTCCCAGATAGGCATGGCTGGTATACACATCAACCGAATCTAATCCCGCAAGAGAAGGTGTTCCCAATATTTTTCCATCATTATGATAAAGCCTGTTCCAATATTGGTAGAAGGAAGGGCCGGCATAGAGTGCCAGCTTATCAAATTTTACTTTTCGTATAAGCACTTCGGCAGAAGCTTCTCTGTAACGGGCTAAATAATATTTTTTCGGCTCAGTGGCTTTTGTTTCATTTCCTATACCATAAAAATTGTTGATGCCGGGAATATTTAGTTTAGCGCTTACGAGTATATCATTGCCGGCAATTAGTTTATTAAACGTTCCATTGTATTTAAACTGCGCGCCTTTTTGTACCAATGCAAACAAAGCAGTAAACCGGTGCTCATTGGCAAAAGGTTCTCTGTGAAATTTATAACTCCTAAATAAAAATCCGCCCCCAATCATAAACTTATCATCCAGGTTATAACCTATAGCGATGCGCGGAAATGATTTTACAGGATATTGATATGATTTTAATTCATACTTATTGATTTCGGGATCGGCGGAGAAATGTGTGCGGCTACGGGGATTGCCTTCTCCGTAATTCTTTTCTGTGGTTACATCATATAAATGCGTCCTCACATTGCTTTTGATAAGAAAAGTATCGTTTCCCTTTCCACCAATAAAACGAATTAGAATTTTTGATTTCGCAGCACTGTCTATTTCAAACTTATCATTTCCGTTGAAACCAAATATCCGCACTTCTTTTGTTTCTGAGGGGTTAAATATGCGGTGGAAGGTAACAAAGCTGCTATCACTCTCCCTGTCGTATACATAGCCGGTTATTTCCAGGTCGTTATTGTTATTCTTTACTTTATACAATTCATCATTATTGCTACCGGTTACCACTACTTCCTTTGATAAGAACTTATAATATCCCATCGACTTCGATCGCAATTGTTTTCTGCGACTCACTAACTTCTTTTCTATCTTTTCTCCTCTAATACTATATATATCTGCCGGCAAGTCTAATACAGCTTTATGAATAGCGCTATCCGTCATTTTATTAACGAAACGAACGGTTATACTATCCCATGTTTCTTTTGAAATACTATTTAAAAACATTCGATCAAAATCTTTTGCCACCATGTTAAGATCGCTGAGTTTTTTCATTCTTTGACTTAATCCTCTCAGGAAGGGCATTCTTCTTTCCAGGAATTTAACCAGCAGGCCATCACTATAAAAAAATGCCTGGTCTCTATCCTTCGGCATCGGGTAATATATTTTTCCTTTTCCCGTATCATCTGTTGCCCAGCGCCATTGATCAAAATGCCTGTCCCAATCACCCAACAACATATCCAGCAATCTTGCATTCAGCACTTTATTTTGATCTACCGTATGCTCATTATCTTCCCGCATCTTGTCCATTACTTTATACGTGCTCTTATTATCTTTTTTTCCATTGGGCTCTTTCTTTTCCAGCATACATACTTTATCAGCAAACAAAGGCCGGTAATAACCCAAGGAAGGATCATCCGGCACAAAGAAAAATTCAGGAGCAGTGGCTATTATGCCTGCATCTTTAGCAAGAGCTGCTGCCGGCAAAGGCGCATAAGGATGCGAAGCGGAGATCATATCCTGCACTACGGCAGAAGCAAACGTGTTTCTAAAATTCTCCGGAATAGCTTTTTCAGGGTCTTTATCTATTGTACGCAAAGCCCATTCTTCGCCCTTCTTATCAATTAATTTTAAAGACTTGGTTTGATTGCCGCCACCGAGTCCGTCAATTTTAAATCCTCCTTTTTCTTTATTGATGTTGAATACTTTTAATCCGATGGGAGCGCTCCATTCTTTACGGTAATTACTTCCATTAAACCATGCTTTTAATTTGCTAACCTTTTTATATTGCTCGCTGGCAGGGGCTATCACCAGGTCTTTATAAACAAATTCGGGTGTAACGGCATCCTTTTTTTCAAGAGGTGGAAGTTTACTGAAATCTAAAATCCTGTCCGAATATTTTTGTGTGAGTGAATCCTGTCTTTTTTCATCTACAATATAGAAATTGAGGCCTACTGTTTTATTTTTATAAATATCCAGCGTGGCAAATCCAAGCGATGCTTCTGCGAATTCGGCTTTTCTACCTTTAGAAACCCTGTTCGTTTTGCAACCGGCGCCACTGATAATATAATTATAGCTGCTATCTTTTATATATTGGAGATTGTGTTCATGTCCCGACACGAATATTACATTAGGATGCGATTTTACAGCTCCCATAACTTTCGCAATCATGTTAGTGTAAAAAGGATTCTTTATATCCTGCGGTGAACCAAATACACTTCTTGTAATAGGATAAATAGAGCCAAGCACAGGAAGGGGAACCAATAATTTACTATTTATGTCGGTGAATGGAAATACATGTTGCTTCCAGGTATAATATCCTCCATGCGGGCCATTGCTTTTGAAGGGATGGTGCATCGCTAATATAATCAGCTTATTAAAATTCTTATTCAGAATGTCTTTCAGTTCATTGATCACATCATCTTCTGTTTTAGTGTTGCAATCAGATTCAATACCGGGTTTGTCTTCTCTTTGCAACCACCATTGACTATCCATTACAACGAGGACTACGTTTTTACTTAAATCAACTTCTACCGGCCCGGGGCAGCCTTCTTTAGGAAGAAAATCTAAATTCTGCGATGAAAAGCGATCTACATATTGCTGTTGACGAACAACACTTTCATATCCCTGCGGGGCACCATTTGCCCAATCATGATTGCCGGGAATCATGATGGCTTTTGCTTTGGTACCTTTTATTAGATTGATCTGAGAATCTAAAGCTGCTACAATTTGCGTGTAATGCTGATAGGTTTCGTCGGGCAAACCATAATCATACAAGTTATCACCTAAAAAAAGAACGGTTGTTTTATCATCAAACTTGAAATGTTTTTTCATTGAGTTAAGCACAGAAGGTCTTCCTGCTATTAATGAACCGGCATCGCCCACCAATACCAATCTTAGATCCAGCGAATCTGTCCCTTTTTTTTCAATTATTTGTTTGGCAGGTTTTTTCTTTACGGGCTTTTGCGCCGGTACCAGGGCGCTTATTAAGACGCAGCTAATTCCTATTAATATTCTTCTCAGCATAAATTTTACTTAAAGCTATTGTATTTAAAAACTAACAAATTAGCCGTTCCACTCTCTGCAAATTCATTGGAGACAATCATGTCGCCTTTATTATTAAATGTTATTCCTTCAGGCTGTTTAAAAATAGCGGGATTGATAGGACATACTTCTTCTACCTTTCCTTCTTTATCTGTTACTACCAACAATTTATTTACGGAAGAAATAATGTATAATCGCCGGTTAACCGGGTTAATAGCTGCTGCCGAAGGTTTAAATTTTATTTTCTTCTCTCCCATTTGTTGTGCAATATCCGTTACTGCAATAGAGTAAGATGAATCGGAAAACTGGCCGGTGGTTGGATCAAAAGAATAGGTGGTAAGTTTTTTCTTTTTATCTGAATCACAGTCTTTACAAATAAGAATTAATTTTCTGTTGGTGGGATTATAGTATAATGTTTCAAATTCATTGCTATTGCCTTTGGGAAAACTATAGGATTGTACAGCGGCTTTATCTTGCTGGTAATTTACCTTATATATATCACCATTACTTTGAAGAATGTAAAAAGTGCTATCTACTAGTGCTACATCTTCATAATCAGCCCCATGCGAAAATTTCCATTTGCTTATATTTGCATTTGGTTTTATTTTAAATAAAGCCCCCCTATCGTCCGAAATAGCGAAAATGGAAGTGTCTTTTTCATAAAAGACGATGCCGGATATTTCATCCAGTTCAAGTGGCAGCTTGATTTGAATGGGCCGGGAAAAGTTATAGCCCCTTGGGTTCTTAAATAGGTTATTTTTAGCAACTCCATTGCATGATAAAAAAATAATAACCATAGCAATTAGAGGTTGATATATTTTTTGGGCTGACATACCCGTTAGTATGGATAAAAATATGCCAAAATAAATGCAATTAAAATCACATATAATTTATAAGAATGTATTTTTACTGTTGAATTAATTCCCCAGTTTGATTGAAAGGGCAAGTCCCGTAAGTATGAAATTATGGCATGGTTTTAAATTAAAGATTAATAAATATATAAGTGCAGCCAATCATACGGTCTTCATATTGCCTTTTAGTACTCATTTTTTATGTAAATATTGCCTTTAGCCAACAACCAACGGATAGCATTACGCTCCCCGCGTCGGGCAAATATTACAAAAGCCATTTTTACCAGGCATTATGGGGTAGGCATTACAGGAAGGTTTGGCATACACCGATCACGGTAAAAAAGGTTGATCTTGATACTTTAATGGGTGGGCTCACTCCTTATGAAGCCGGCGGTAGTCGCCAAACCAAATCACTTAAATTAAGAGATAAAAATAATCGCGAGTATGTGCTGAGAAGTGTGGACAAAACATTTGGAGGTGCATTGCCTTCCAATATCCGCGGAACGTTGATTGAAACCATGGCAGATGACCAGGTAACTATTTCCAATCCTTATGGCGCTTTAATAGTGGCGCCACTTGCAGAAGCCGTCGGCATTTTACATACTAATCCGGAATTAGTATATGTACCTAAGCAACCTGCATTGAAAGAATTTAATGATGAAGCGGGAGATGTATTGTATATGCTGGAACAGCGGCCAGATGAGGATTGGGAGACGGCCACCAATTTTGCTAATGCTAAGAAAATAATCGGCACAGATAAAATGTTGGAGAAAGAAGAAAGTGTAGATGAAAAATTATTTGTACGCAGCCGCTTGTTTGACATGTTTATTAATGATTGGGGGCGACATGAAGATCAATGGCGCTGGGCGGAAACGAAAAATGGAGACAGCATAATATATAAACCAATTCCGAGGGATAGGGATAATGCGTTTACTAAGTTTGATGGATTTGCGATTGGATTATTTAAGCCAGATCACCTGCAGTCGTTTAAGAAAAACCTGGATAATGTACCCAATTTTAATTTTACTGCCAGGCGATTGGATAGAAAATTTGCTGCTAACCTGGGCCTGGAAGAATGGCTGGCGATTGCTACTGATATGCAAGTCCGTCTGACTGATACTGTTATTATTAATGCAGTGCATGCTTTACCCAAAGGAGTATTGCCTTTATTAGAAACTGAATATGTTGAAAAACTAGAATCCCGCAGAGATAAACTAACCAAATGGGCTACCACTTACTATAATTTTATAGAGAATGATGGCAAAAAATGGAAAAAAGGCCCTAAACTTATTCTTTTTTACAACAAAGAAGATAGAATACACGCAGGATTAAGATATACTTTTTTAAAAACAAGATGGTTTGATGAGGAGTTGCAAAGACATAGTTTTGCTGTAAAATATTCTTTTGATCAAAAAGGATTTAGTTTTTCTTATGATGGTACTTTGTTTAAACTATTCGGCGATTGGAATTTTAATTTAGCTGCTGTGTACGATCAGATACGCTGGTTAAACTTTTTTGGTATTGGAAATGAGAGCAAGCTCACAACTTTGGATCGTGATTATTTTCGCTTCCGGCATAAAGAATTGTACATAGAATCTTCTATTGAAAAAGTTATTAATAACAGGCAGCGAATTAAGATTGCGCCTTTCATTCAACATTATATTCCTATAACTGATACAGAGCGATATGTATCTAAAACAATACCTTATGATAATGCAGCTAATTTTGAATCAAAATATTTCACAGGCATTAGTGCAGAATATGTTTATCAGCGTTTGAATGATTCTTCATTGCCTACAAAAGGTTTTGGTATTAAACTCCGCTCTACTCTAACGCAGCCTATAACAGACAAAACCAAATCCGCTTTTGAGCGTTGGGAAATGGAAGCCAATGGCTTTTTACCTTTTACCAAAACATTGGGTTATGCTGTGAAGGTAGGCGCTGCAACACTTACCGGCGATACGCCGGAATTTTATCAATTTAACACCGTTGGTGGCACCCGCACCATTCGTGGTTACCAGCGGGAGCGATTTCATGGCACTACTACCTTCTATAATCAGAATGAGCTAAGATGGATCAAAGATGTGCGGAGCTATTTATACAATGGTAAATTAGGTATATATGCCCTGTATGATATAGGCCGCGTGTTTGAAAAAGATGAAACGAGTGGGGTTTGGCATGCAGGTTATGGCGGCGGAGTGGTAATATCTCCTTTCTATAAAGTAACGGTTTTTATTTCGTATGCTAAGAGTGTAGAGGATAAGAATCTTCATATAGCGTTCGTTAAAAATTTTTAAATGTAAATACGTCACCGCTAACGCGGTGAATGTGGGGGTGGGGGTTATTTTCTACCCATACATCACCGCTAACGCGGTGAATAAATCTTAATTACATTAGCTAACACCCAAGAATTCTTAAATTCACCGCGTAGCGGTGATGTATGGGTAGAAAAATCATTCTCTCTCATCTCTCACCGCGTTAGCGGTGATGTATGGGTAGAAAAATTGTTCTCCCCCACCTTTCACCGCGTAGCGGTGACGTATTTGATCATTTTTATGTAAATTGTCTTGTTCCTGCATCTCATTTCTGAGCTAATCTTTATACTATGCATTTTAACAAAATTTTGCTTACTGTCGTTTGCTCCTTTCTTTTACATACCGCCCTTGCACAAAACAAATACGATCTTCTTTGGAAGAAGGTAGATGAACTGCTGGATAAGAAAGGCCTGCCACAAACCGCGCTCACCGAAGTGAATAAAATATATGCACTGGCAAAAAAAGAAAAGCAGGAAGTACAGGCAATTAAAGCTTTAGTATACCGGATCAACATTGAACAATCAAAATCCGAAAATGATTCTCCCGTTTCTATAAAAGAAATGGAAAAAGAGATTACCACTTCTTCCGAACCTTCGCGATCTATATTATATAGCATACTGGCAGAAAGTTATCTTAATTATATGCAACAAAACCGCTGGAAGTTGTATAACCGAACGGCCACGGTAAATTTCAACAAAAAAGATATTGCCACCTGGGGGCTGGCGGACTTCCATCAAAAAATCGGCGAGTTTTATCTAACTTCTCTTCAACAGAAAAAATTACTACAACAAACCAGGCTAGCACCATACGATCCGGTTATCATTAAAGGAAATGTCCGCTATCTGCGCCCAACACTGTACGATCTGTTAGCGCACAGAGCATTAGAATATTTTAAAAGCGATGAAAGAGATGTGATTAAGCCTGCCTATGCCTTCGAATTAAAAGACGAAAATCTTTTTGCTGATGCAGACAAATTTACAGCGATTAATATAAACAGCGCAGACAGTTTCTCCCTTCATCACAAAGCCTTACTGATCTACCAGGAATTGCTAGCCTTTCATCTTAACGACAATAATCGGGACGCATTAATAGACGCAGACATTTCACGCATTGAGTTTGTGAAACAATACAGTGTGATGGAAAATAAAGACAGCCTGTATTTAAAATCCCTGGGACAGCTAGCCAATAAATACGGCGATAGGCCCGCTGCGGCTCAAGCCTGGTACTTAATAGCGCAATGGCATGCAACCAAAGCAGCGCTCTATAATCCGCTGGAAGATTCCACTTACAGATTTGAATATATAAAAGCTAAAGAGATCTGCGATAAAGTGCTAAAACAAAAAGATAGCAGCGAAGGAAAAGCCAATTGCTTTAATTTATTGAGATCCATTGTTTCAAAAGAAATTAATCTTAGCACAGAAAAAGTAAATGTGCCCGACCAGGCTTTTAGAACTTTAGTAAGTTACCGGAATTTCTCTCAATTATATTTTAGACTTATCCCTTTTAATGAAGAACTGAAAAAGAAATTAGGCAATACGTATGAAAATGATTATTGGAAAAAGCTGACAGGATTAAAACCAATTCGCAATTGGGAACAGCAACTGCCTGCTACCAACGATTTTCAAAAACATAGCACAGAAATTAAAATAGACGCATTACCCATTGGCAGCTATATTTTATTAGCCAGCGTAAAAGAAGATTTTTCGTTAGATAAAAACCCATTAGCCGTTCAATATTTCTATGTTTCTAATATTAGCTATATAAATAATAGTTACGACTATTTTGTTTTAAACCGTGAAACAGGGAAGCCGCTTAGCCAGGCCACCGTTCAAACCTGGTGGAATAGTTATGATTATGCAAAAAGAGAACAGACTTATGTAAAGGGGGCGCGATATACTACAGACAATAACGGATATTTCAAATTGATAAATGATAAAAAAAGAGATGAAACTAATTTACGTTTAGAGATCACCAGCAAGCAGGATCATCTTTTTATGGAAGATGTTGATTATATTCCTTTTTATTCACCCGATTATGCGCTGACTAGAATTAGAGAAAATATTAGCAAGGTATTTTTCTTTACCGATCGGTCTATCTATCGCCCCGGACAAACGGTTTATTTTAAAGGTATAGTCATTCAAAAAGATACTGTATCAAAAAAGACAACAGTGGTGGCTAATTACAAGACTACTGTCTTTCTTTACAATACTAATGAAGAAGAAATTGATTCCATATCGGTAACAACCAATGAATATGGATCTTACTCCGGCAAATTTATTCTGCCCCAAAATGGTTTAAATGGTGAGTTTAGAATAGAAGATGATGATTTTGAAGGTGAAATTCATTTTTCAGTAGAAGAATATAAGCGTCCTAAGTTTTATGTAGATTATGAACCTTTAAAGGGCACGTATAAAGTAAACGACAATATTTTAGTTAAGGGCCTTGCCAAAGCTTATGCAGGAAATAATATAAGCGGCGCGCAGGTTAAGTATCGCGTTGTCAGGCAAGCCAGGTTTATTTATCCCTGGCTCTATTGGAAGGGAGGATATCCGCGCACTGCGAATATAGAAATAACCAATGGAACAACCACTACCGACAAAGACGGTTATTTCACCGTTCCTTTTAAAGCCATTCCTGATTTAAGTATTGACAAAGCGTTAGATCCTGTTTTTGATTATAAAATTATTGCTGATATCACTGATATTAATGGCGAAACAAAATCGGCAGAAAAGATTATACCCATTTCTTACAAAGCGCTTATTCTAAAAATAACTATTCCGGAAGGGGAAAAGATTGCTATTGATAGTTTTAAAAATATATTCATTAATACTACTAATCTGAATAATGAATTTGAACCGGCATTAGTAAAGCTTAGCATCTATTCATTACAATCTCCTAATCGCCTGATCAGAAAGCGCTATTGGGAGCAGCCGGATCAATTTGTATTATCAGAATCCGAATTCATTAAATATTTTCCCAATGATGAATATAAGAACGAAAGTGATTATAGAAGCTGGAATAGAAATGAAAAGGTTTTCGAAAAAGCAGATTCAACAAGGCAAGGAAAACCGTTTAATATAAGTGGCAATTGGAAAGAAGGGTGGTACACTGCCGAAGCCATTACAAAAGATAAATATGGTAAAGAAGTAATTGACATCGCTTACTTTCAACTTTATAAAGAAAAAGCTCCTACCATTCCTTCTCCCGCTTATGTCAGGAATAATCGCTTCTATTTAAATCCTGATTGGGTAGATACATCGCAAACTAATAAAGATCTAACTATTTCTTATGAAACTTACCGGGATAAAACCCTCCCCGGATCAGAAGAAAAATGGAAACTTAAAATAAGCGGATATAAAAAAGATAAAGTAGCGGCAGAGTTGTTAGCTTCTATGTATGATGAATCGCTTGATCAATTTAAACCGCATCAATGGAGTAAACCATCCTTATGGAATGATCATGTTTCTACTAATAATTGGAGTAGTAGAAACTTCCAAGAAGTTACATCGCAACAAAAATGGAATAATGATGTGGAGAATGTATTTTTTGTAAAGCAATATGATGAATTAATAACTAATCGTTGGGGTGTAATAGCCAACGCCGGCTATCAAAGAAGAACAATGGTGGAAATGAACGCCTCTGCACCTATGATGAAAAATGTACAAGACATGGTATTGCACGATGAGACAGTTATTGTACAGGCTTCTACCGGCGTAGCCAATAGTGCGGCCGTTGATAAAGACGAAGAAGAGAAAGTGGCACCAATTAAAGAAAACATCCAAACCCGCCAAAACCTCAACGAAACCGCCTTCTTCTTCCCCGATCTAAAAACAGACAACGAGGGCAATATTGAATTCAGCTTCACCATGCCGGAAGCGCTTACCCGCTGGAAATTCCAGGCACTCGCACATACAAAAGACCTGGCATTCGGTTATTCTTCCCGCGATATGGTAACTCAAAAAGATCTGATGGTTCAACCTAATACTCCCCGCTTTTTACGTGAAGGTGACAAAGTAATATTAACTACTAAGATTGCCAACCTTACCGATAAAACTATGAAAGGAACAGTGCAATTAGAACTATTAAATGCTAACACACTTGAAAAACTAAATGATCTATTCAAGATCAAAACACCCTCGCAATCTTTCAATGTAGAAGGCAAGCAAAGCACCGCCGCTTCCTTTGAAGTTGAAATACCTAATAATTATAACAATGCATTGATTTATCGGTTTGTTGCCAAAGCAGGAAATAATAGTGATGGTGAAGAAAATACCCTACCTGTACTAACCAATCGCACTTTAGTAACAGAAACAATGACACTTCCTATGCGCGGAAGCGGCACTAAGAATTTTCTATTTGAAAAGTTACTTACTAATAAGAGTCAGACATTAAGTAATTATGGATTGACAGTAGAATATACTTCTAACCCCGCCTGGTATGCAATACAAGCGCTTCCCTATTTAATGGAATATCCGTACGAATGTGCTGAACAAACATTCAACCGCTTTTATGCTAATGCGCTGGCCACCAAAATAGTCAATATATCCCCACGAATAAAACAAGTATTTGAGCAATGGAAAACAACAGACACATCAGCTCTTCTTTCTAACCTGCAAAAAAACCAGGAGCTAAAAGCTGTTTTATTAGAAGAAACTCCCTGGGTACTGGAAGCTAAAACAGAATCGCAACAAAAGAAAAATATGGCGCTGTTGTTTGACATGATACGGATGCAAAAAGAGCTGCAATCTTCTTTAGATAAATTAATGCAGATGCAATCATCGAACGGAGGATTTGTATGGTTCAAAGGCGGGCCGGATGATCGTTTCATTACTCAATATATTATTACGGGCATTGGTCATCTCAAAAAACTAAACGCACTGCCAGCTTCTGCTAATGAAAAAATAAATGCTATCCTGAAAAAAACTATTCCTTATTTAGATAAACGCATTAAAGAAGACTACGACCGGCTTATAAAATCAAAAGCCAATACAAAACTTAATCAGTTAGGCTATATACAGATACAATATTTATATATGCGGAGCTTCTTTCCTGGAAATGGTATTCCGGGAACTTCATTAACGGCTGTCAATTATTATCGTAAACAAAGCCAGCAATTCTGGCTGCAGCAAAATCGGTATATGCAAGGCATGATTGCTTTACAACTGTATAGGTCAGGCGACAAAGCAACCGCTAACACTATTCTAAAATCACTAAAAGAAAAGGCCTTGGTAAATGAAGAAATGGGAATGTACTGGAAAGAAAACAGGGGTGGCTATTACTGGCACCAGGCGCCTATTGAAACACAATCTCTACTTATAGAAGCATTCAATGAAATTACCAAAGACAATAAAGTAACCGATGATCTAAAAACATGGTTATTAAAACAAAAGCAAACGCAAAACTGGAGCACTACTAAGGCAACTGCAGAAGCTTGTTATGCGCTGTTATTGCAAGGCACGGATTGGCTAAGCGCAGAACCGGAGGTAATAATTAATTTAGGAAATAGTACCACCATTCATTCAGCAGATATTAAAACAGAAGCGGGCACCGGTTATTTTAAAAAATCAATTCCCGGATCTGCTGTTGAAAAAGAAATGGGTAATGTAACGGTAAGTGTAAAACAAAGCACCTCTCCTTCCTGGGGAGCCGTATATTGGCAATATTTTGAAAACTTAGATAAAATAACAGCCGCTGAAACTCCATTAAAACTATCGAAGAAATTATTTGTTGAAAAAAACACCGATCGTGGACCGGTATTGCAGCCTGTTAACGAAGGCGATAAAATACAAATTGGAGATAAAATAAAAGTAAGAATTGAGCTTCGTGCGGATAGAGATATGGAGTATGTGCACATGAAAGATATGCGCGCATCGTGCATGGAACCTGTCAATGTAATCAGCAGCTACAAATGGCAAGGCGGCCTCGGATATTATGAAAGCACCAAAGATGCCAGCACTAATTTCTTTTTTAATTGGCTACCTAAAGGCACTTATGTATTCGAGTATCCACTATTTGTAATGGCTTCCGGTAATTTCAGCAATGGTATTACCACCATTCAATGTATGTATGCTCCTGAATTTACCAGTCACAGCGAAGGGGTAAGAGTGAATGTGGAATAGCCTTTTAGTTAAAACTCACCGCGTAGCGGTGATGTATTGGTAGAAAACAAGCCACACCCCGCATTCACCGCGTTAGCGGTGACGTATGATATGCAACGGATATGTCACCGCTAACGCGGTGAGAGATTGGGGATGCGGTTTTTCTACCAATACATCACCGCTACGCGGTGAGAACTTACTATTTTTGCTCATGCAGGTAGATGTACTTATTATAGGACAAGGTATATGCGGAACTTTTCTTAGCTGGGAATTAGAAAAAGCCAATCAATCATTCATTGTTATAGACGATGCAAAGCCATTTACCGCCAGCAAAGTAGCTTCCGGCGTTATTAATCCCGTAACAGGCCGGCGAATTGTAAAAACATGGATGATAGATGAATTACTTCCCTTTACCTGGGATGCTTACAATAAAATAGGATCAGCGCTAAACATCAACTGCATCTCACAAAAAAACATAATAGACTTTTTCTCAACTCCACAAATGAAGCTGGCGTTTGAAGAACGCTTTAAAAAAGATGAAGAATATCTCTCAAAACCAACCAACGAGAATGATTGGCAACATTTAATTAATTATGATTTTGGATACGGCATAATAGATCCCGTTTATTTAGTAGATATTGCACAATTATTAATCAAACAAAGAGAACATCTCAAAAACAACAATCAATTAATCGAAGAACATTTTAAAATAAATGATCTAAAAATCACTAACGACATAACTTATCAAAACATCACAGCCAACAAAATCATCTTCTGCGATGGCGCCAACGGATTTAACAATCCCTATTTCAAAAATCTTCCTTACGGCGCTAATAAAGGGGAAGCATTACTCGTAGAAATCAACAACCTGCCAAAAGAAAACATCATCAAAAAAGGCCATAGCCTTGTGCCCTGGAAAGAAAACATTTTCTGGCTCGGCTCCACTTATTTGTGGGAGTTTGAAGATGCCAACCCAAGCGCCGGCTTCTATCAATTTGCACAAAACTGGTTAGCGCATACTATTAAATTACCTTTTACTATACGGGATCATTTAGCCGCCATTCGCCCGGCCACATTAGAGCGCCGGCCTTTTGTAGGCTTTCATCCTATATATGGAAATATTGGCATACTAAACGGCATGGGGACAAAAGGGTGCTCACTCGCACCCTTTTTCGCTAAGCAATTAGTCTTAAATATTCTATCAGGAAAAGCAATTCAGCCGGAGGCCGATGTAAAAAGATTCAGTAAAGTGTTAAGCAGATAAAGCTACCTGCTCTTCTGCTTTCTTATAAACAATATTCCGTTTATGTTTAATTTGTTCTATCGGATCCTGGTTAAGAAGAACGGCCAGCGCAGCGTACACCTCAGGCAATTCATGTTTAAAACGAACGGGATTTTCGAAAAATATTTCTACGCTCACCGCCCAAAATTCATGATAATTAGTAGCAGCATATTCTCCCAATAATGTCTTTCTTCCCTTTTGCATTTCCTGGAACACCGGGCGTGCCACTTTAGAAAAGTTTTTAAACTCTTTTTTAAAATGTTTGTCTTCTTCCGTTTTAGTAACAAAGTTTACATACGCCAACGCATGCGCCATTTCATGCAATCCCACATTATTACTATCCGAATTATTTCTTATTCCTTGTAAAAAGTTCGTCCATGATAAATAAATCCCCGAACTATCTACATGTCCCATAAAAGGAAGCGAATAATACCCATAATGATAATCATGCTCCAACACATAAATATCCCGGAAATAATTAAGCGTAAACTTTTCCAATCCCAAGGTAAGCTGTGCTGCCACAGCACTTATCAAAACAGGCATTTCAGTTTGCGGTCGCACACCTACATAATGAAACTTTTTTGACTTATGAAAAAGATAAGTCCTGAATAAAAATTTCTCCTGTTGCTCCGGATCTAACCGATGAAAATAGCGGATATACAAAGAAACGACTTCGCGGTAGTAATTTTTTTGAGAGGCAAAACCTTTTTTCAGGTGATACATTACCAGTTGCTCTATAGGAGCACAGAGTATATGGTAGGATAAAAAAATACCCAATACCAGTAAGCAGATAATTACGATTTCCATGGGCGCTAATTTCTTTTTGTGACTTAGAATACCTAAATAGTAGCTACGGCCGGCTTGTCACAGACATGGATCAGAGTACGGTCTTTCAGGAAGGAGTATTAAGAGTGTGTAGAAGCTACAAAATAGGACAAAAATCCGGTATTTCAAAACCGAGCGATGAGATATTATATGCCACCGCTAACGCGGTGGGATGTAGGGCGGGCGGGTTTCTACCGATAGATCACCGCTAACGCGGTGAATATTTAAATTAGGCCACTAAAAAACCCTAAACTTCTGGCTTTAAAACTCACCGCGTTAGCGGTGATCTATCGGTAGAAAAATCGGTCCAACCCCCAATCCACCGCGTTAGCGGTGGCATATCTGTAATCCTTACCTTTGCCTCTCAAAATTGGAATATGTACAGAACACACACCTGCGGAGAATTGCGTCTCACAGATGTTAGGAAAAAAGTCAGTTTGGCCGGATGGATACAAACAATTCGCAAATTTGGCAGCATCACTTTCGTAGATTTACGCGACCGCTATGGCATTACCCAATTGCTTCTTAGTGAAGAATTAAGCAAGGAAATTCTGGGGCGCGAATTTGTAGTGCAGGCCACAGGCACCGTAAACGAACGTAGCAATAAAAATTCTAATATACCCACTGGTGAAATTGAAATTGCCGTTGAATCTTTCACCATACTTAATAAATCAATCATCCCTCCTTTTACTATTGAAGATGAAACCGATGGCGGCGAAGACATTCGTATGAAATATCGCTACCTCGATATTAGAAGAAACCCGGTTAAAAATAATTTGCTATTCCGCCACCAGGTTACGATGGAAGTAAGAAACTATTTATCCAACCAGGGCTTCTGCGAAGTAGAAACACCTTGTTTAATTAAATCCACCCCGGAAGGTGCACGTGATTTTATCGTCCCCAGCAGAATGAATGAAGGTCAATTCTATGCCTTACCACAATCCCCCCAAACATTTAAGCAATTATTGATGGTAGGAGGAATGGATAAATATTTTCAAATTGTAAAATGTTTTCGTGATGAAGATCTGCGTGCGGACCGCCAGCCGGAGTTTACACAAATAGATTGTGAGCTATCGTTTATAGAACAAGAAGATATTCTCAACATCTTTGAAGGCCTCACCAAACATTTATTAAAAGAAATTAAAGGTATAGAGGTTGACAAGTTCCCAAGAATGACGTACGCCTATGCCATGAAAACTTATGGCAACGATAAACCGGATATCCGCTTCGAAATGAAATTCGGCGAGTTGAATGAAGTTGCCCAACATAAAAGTTTTTCCGTTTTTAATTCGGCAGAATTAGTAGTGGGCATTGCCGCACCAAAAGCCGGCGAGTATACAAGAAAAGAAATTGACGGTTTAATTGAATGGATAAAACGCCCGCAAATTGGAGCCAGTGGAATGGTGTATGTAAAATGTAATGAAGATGGCAGTTACAAATCTTCTGTTGATAAATTCTACGACCAGGATGATTTGAAAAAATGGGCGGAGATAACAGGCGCCTGGCCTGGCGACATGATCTTTATTCTTTCCGGCACAGCGCATAAAACAAGAACACAACTAAGCGCCTTGCGCATGGAATTAGCCACCCGCTTAGGTTTAAGAAACCCCGAAGTATTTGCACCTCTATGGGTAATTGATTTTCCCTTATTAGAATTTGATGAAGAAAGCGGCCGCTACCATGCCATGCACCATCCTTTCACTTCGCCTAAACCGGAAGATATGCATTTGCTGGAAACCGCTCCTGCAAAAGTGCGCGCTAATGCATACGATATGGTGTTGAATGGAAATGAAATTGGCGGAGGTTCTATTCGTATACATGATAAAGCCACACAGCAACTAATGTTTAAATACTTAGGCTTTACGGAAGAAGAAGCAAGAAACCAGTTCGGATTTTTAATGGATGCTTTTCAATATGGCGCACCGCCACATGGAGGATTGGCATTTGGATTAGATAGATTAGTAGCTATTTTAGGCGGACAGGAAACGATCCGGGATTTTATTGCTTTCCCTAAAAATAATTCAGGACGTGATGTTATGATTGATGCACCATCTGCGATAGATACAAAGCAATTGGATGAATTGCATATTAAATTAAACCTGTAACCGTATCAATCCAATACTTGCTATAAGTATTACGCCTACAAGAAGCAAAAGAAAATATTTCTGAGAATGATTATTGTAATTATTTTTACTTCTGATAGGTTCTACATTAGCTATCCGCAAAAATTCATCCAGCACACTTACCGGTATCGCAAAATTAAAACCTGCCGCAAGCCCACCGGTAGCGGTTTCCAGGCTACCGAAGGTAGTCATCCCAATCACCTCTCCTTCATCATTGCAAACGGGCCCGCCACTATTACCATGATTAATGCTGGCATCCATTTGTATAACCGGCCAATTGAGCGTAGTAATTTTTAGAGCGCTTATGATACCGCCGGTAAGCGTTGGCTCCAATGAAGTAGTTTTAGATAAAAACTCATTATTAGTTACCGTTTCGGGATAACCATACACTAAAACCCTGTCCCCCACTTTTAATTTGGAAGGGTCTGCCATTTTCAAAGCAGGGTAATTGCCTTTTTCCAACACTTTTAATATGGCTACATCTTTTCCCGGCATTGACTTTCCTCTCACAATGATTTCTGCCTGCGACTCTTTTCTATAAGATTCGTTATCGCCGGACATCACTATACTTATTGTCTTTTTTAAACTATCAAGGCTAATGGGTAATATTCGTGAATAAATATCAGCAAACATATTATACAATTCATCGGTCTGTGTCTCTGAAAAATTTACACCCCACGATTTTTCTATTGAATGAATATTAGAAGTAGATACTTGCTTAAAAACAGAAGATATTAATCTTCGTCGAATATAAGATTCCGATTCTTCTACCACATGGCAATTCGTTAACACATACCCATCCTTCGAAATAAAAAAACCAGTGCCTGTAGTTGTTATCTCTTTAGCATAACGAAAATAACTTAGTGTGCTACCGAAATAGGTGTCAGGCTGTCCCCTAAATTGGGCCACTACAATATTTAGCTTTTGCTCAGAAGTAAGATGCACGCTGTCAGATTCTAAATGACTGATAGAATCAATAAGCTGGTTAAAAGCATTTCCCTTAATAGCCAACTGGCTTACATTCACCACAGTAGATAAATGTGTTTTAACCATTACTACACCCGCCTTATTCCGGGCATAATTTTCAGCCGGAGTAATACTTTGGGCCGCCGATAAGACAAAAGTGGAAACAAAGAATAGCAACATTATCAACTTCTGGCACATAATTGTTACTACCAAGCTTAGAATATTCTTAATTTGCATATTATCATTTAAGATAGTTAAAAATTGAAACCAACACAAATTCCATTAGCAGAAAGGTTAAGACCGGCATCGCTTGATGACCTGGTAGGGCAGCAGCATCTTACCGGCAAAGGCAGTATTTTACGCACTGCTATTGAGCATGGAAAGATTCCCTCCATGATTTTATGGGGCCCGCCCGGGGTAGGAAAAACAACAATTGCCAATATTATTGCGCATACTTTAAAAGCGCCTTTCTACACCTTAAGCGCCATTAGCAGTGGGGTAAAAGAAGTGAGAGAAGTAATAGAAGAAGCTAAACATGCCGAAAGGGCTATTTTATTCATAGATGAAATTCATAGGTTTAATAAAGGCCAGCAAGATGCATTGTTAGGCGCTGTAGAAAAAGGCATCATCACACTAATAGGCGCTACAACAGAAAATCCTTCCTTTGAAGTTAATTCCGCCTTGCTTTCCCGGTGCCAGGTATATGTGTTGAAATCTTTAGAAGAAAAAGATTTGATAGCATTATTACATCATGCCATTGCTAAAGATGATCTTTTAAAAGAGAAAAAAATTGAATTAAAAGAAACAGAAGCGCTCCTGAATATTTCAGGTGGTGATGCGCGTAAGCTGCTTAATCTGCTGGAATTAGTAGTAGATACTTTAGGCGATAAGGTAGTAATAACAGATGATAAAGTAATGGAGATAGCTCAAAAAAGAATTGCGCTCTATGATAAAAAAGGCGAACAACATTACGATATCATTTCTGCTTTTATTAAATCTGTTCGCGGTAGTGATCCCAATGCTGCTGTTTATTGGTTAGCAAGAATGATTGAAGGAGGAGAAGATGTAAAATTCATTGCACGCAGGTTGGTTATTTTGGCAAGTGAAGATATTGGGAACGCTAACCCTAATGGATTGTTATTAGCTAATGCTTGTTTTGATGCAGTAAACAAAATAGGATATCCCGAAGCAAGGATTATTTTATCACAATGTGCTACTTACCTGGCTTCTTCACCTAAGAGCAATGCTTCTTACGTTGCAATAAACGAGGCCTTAGCCGCAGTACAGGAGCAGGGTGATCTTCCTGTACCACTTCATATTAGAAATTCTCCTACTAAGTTGATGAAGAATATGGGGTATGGCAAGGGATATGAATATGCTCATAGCTATGAAAATAACTTTTCTCCCCAGGAATATCTACCGAAAGAAATCAGCGGTACCGCCTTCTATAATCCCGGAAAAAACGCACGGGAAGAGGAATTACGCAAGTTTTTAAGGGCGCTTTGGCAAGAAAAATATGGTTACTAAGCTGGCGCAGACGTGTTTTGGCAAAGCCAAAACCAGTCTGTGCCGACGACTCATTGGCACAGACCGGTTGGGCTACGCCCAACACGTCTGCGCCAGCTCGGTAGAAACCCCTAGCCCTCATAGTAAAACCCCAACGTGTTTTTACCGGCTAATTTTTTAACACTTTATAGAATATAATCCACTTTTTTACGTTTATATAGTATAGAGCGATGGGCTCTGCGAATCCGATACGTTGAAAACTAAAATCTGATATTCATGAAAAAAAAGTTACACTTTTTAGGGAATAAGTGTGTCTTATTTTTACTTTGTCTCACCTTATTTTACACCTCATATAGCCAGACAAGATCTGTAGATGCAGGGATAACTTTAGGACCTTCCAACTTTTTAGGAGACCTGGGAGGTAACTTTGGAAAAGGCACCACCTTTTTAAAAGACAACAACTTCTCACAAACAAGAATGATGTTCGGCGCTCATGTCACCTTCAACGTGCATGACTGGTTATCTTTCCGATTAGCTGCCAACATAGGAAGCATTTCGGGAGATGATGGCATCATTAAAGGAAAAGGAGGTTTGGAAGAAGCAAGAAAGTTCCGCAATCAAAATTTCAAATCTAATATTGCTGAAGTTTTTTTAGCAGCAGAAATTTATCCGACGGTGTTTTTTGAACAAACACCTGATGACACCTATCACAAATTAAGGCCTTACGCTTTAGTAGGAATAGGTGGTTTTCATTTTAATCCAAAAGGAACTGATCCCGTAACAGGAGATTGGGTAGAACTCAGGCCACTTCATACAGAAGGCCAGGGCTTTCCTGAATATCCCGGAAGAAAAGAATACGGTTTATTTCAGCTAAACATTCCTGCCGGCATTGGTGTTAAATATTATTTATTAGAAAAAATGGCCGTTAGTTTTGAGATTGTGCATCGTTTTACTTTTACCGATTACATAGATGATTTAAGTTCCAATTATATTAATCCTTATACTTTTTATCAGCATCTTCCCGCCAACCAGGCAGCGCTGGCAGTAAGAATGGCTGATAAACGTAACAATGGGGGCAATACCATTGATGGAGAAAAAAGAGGAACGCCAACTAATAACGACGGTTATTATTCCATTGGCATTAAACTTAGTTTCAATATATCAGGAGGAGAAAATAGTGTTAGAAACTCAACTCGTTGCCCGATATTACGTTTCTAATATTATTGAATCAAATCCGTACCCTTATGAAAACAACTCTACGTAGAAGAAATTTATCTGTGAAAACACCTATCGCTAAAATAATGGCGGTAACGATTATACTATTTAATACGCAGGCAGCGTTTTCACAACCAGGGCTGGGTAAAGATACAATAGTGATCAACAGATCGCATAGTAATAAGAAACATACGATCAAATTATATCCGAATGCCACCCATGAAGTTCTTTTCTTTACAGCTATCGGAGAAGAAGATAAAATCTACCAGTTATTCGTTTTTGATATGGAAGGAAAATTGGTGAAGCAAACAACGGTTCGTAATCGACAAACAGGTTTTATATCCAAATTCAATAAAGGAAATTACGTTTATGAAATTTTTAGCAATGATGAACGTATCGAAAATGGAAATGTAATTATAAGATAAGCTCTTTAAAATAAAGCAATAAGCAGCAGGGAAATTGGTAAAATCCTAATATCCGGTTTGAAAAATAACCTGATCCGTTCCCTATCTATGATTCCCTTAACAAAGATTTTATTAATCACTCTCTGCGCTTGCTTATTGCAATACCGTCGCTACGCGACGGCGGTTGGGGTGTGGCCTGCTTTTTCTACCCATACATCACCGCTACGCGGTGAGTTTTCTATCTACAAATGCCGGTTTATTGCAATGAATTTTCTAATTACCGCGTTAGCGGTAATATATCGGTAGAAAAAATCTGAACAACATAATTTCACCGCGTTAGCGGTGACGTATCGGTCAAATCAATTCGGATTTTAAAAATTGCGCCGTATAACTATTCTTCACCTTAACCATTTCCTCCGGCGTGCCGGAAAATAATATCTCACCTCCCCTATCTCCACCTTCGGGACCTAAATCAATAATATGATCGGCTACTTTTATAACATCTAGATTATGTTCTATTACTAATACTGTATTGCCGCGATCAACCAACTTATTTAATACATCTAATAAATGTTGTATATCCTGAAAATGCAGACCTGTGGTAGGTTCATCTAGAATATAAAATGTTTTGCCCGTATCTCTTTTTCCTAACTCTGTAGATAGCTTTACACGTTGAGCCTCACCGCCACTCAACGTTACAGCAGATTGTCCAAGCGTAATATATCCCAGCCCAACTTCCTGCAATACTTTTATTTTGCGATAGATATAAGGAACATTAGCAAAAAACTCTACCGCCTCATCTACCGTCATATCCAGCACATCACTAATAGATTTTCCTTTATATCGTATTTCTAATGTTTCCCGGTTATATCTTTTACCATTACATTTTTCACAATGAACATATACATCCGGAAGAAAATTCATCTCTATCACCCGCATGCCACCTCCTTCACACACATCGCAACGACCACTTTTTACATTAAAAGAAAAACGACCGGCATTATATCCCCTGATCTTAGCTTCAGGCACAAAAGCAAACAACGTGCGTATGTCGGTAAAGAAGCCGCAATAAGTAGCGGGATTACTGCGTGGCGTACGTCCAATAGGACTTTGATCTATCTCAATTACTTTATCAATTAAATCAAGCCCCTTTACACTCTTATAAGGCATAGGGGCAGTCTTTGAATCATAACAGTAATTCGACAAAATCGGGTACAGCGTTTCATTAATGAGTGTGGACTTTCCACTTCCACTCACACCGGTTACCAGCACCAACTTACCCAGCGGCAGTTTTATGCTAACATTCTTTAAGTTATTACCTGATGCACCGTTCAACTCAATAAACTTACCATTACCCTTTCTTCTTTCTGCAGGAACAGCAATTGTTTTCTCTCCCAATAAATATTTAGCCGTCTCCGAGCCGGTTTGCAATAATTTATCCGGCGGCCCCTGCGTTACAATCTCTCCTCCATGCTTACCGGCTTTGGGCCCAATATCAATTAAATAATCCGATGCCAACATAATATCCTTATCATGCTCTACTACCAACACACTATTACCAATATCACGAAGATGCTTCAATGCATCAATAAGGCGCTGATTATCACGCTGATGCAATCCTATGCTCGGTTCATCCAATATATAAGTAATACCCTGCAATTGCGAACCAATTTGCGTTGCCAAACGTATACGTTGCGATTCGCCACCACTCAATGTTTTAGAAGAACGGTTAAGGGTAAGATAAGTCAATCCTACATCCAACAAAAACTGCAACCGCTCACGTATTTCCTTCAATATATCTTTAGCAATAAGGTTTTGCTTATTATTTATGCGAAGCTCTATGCCATCAAACCAGGCAGCCAGGTTATCGAGGTTCATCTCACTTAATTCAGCAATGTTTCTACCGGCGATCTTAAACCAGAGACTTTCTTTTTTCAATCTTGCACCACCACAACTATCACAAGGCTTCAACACCATATATTGTTCTACCCATTCTCTCAAATGATCCGTGCTATGCGGCGAAGAAAACCATCTCTTCAACATTGGAATTATTCCTTCATAACTTCCGGTATATTCTTCCGGTATAGTTTCATCATTCAAATCCACATCAGCCTCCGTAGATGCATCATTATCTCCATACAACAACAAATGCAGTTGATCTTTTGAAAGTTCACTAATAGGTTTGGCTAAACTAATCTTATGCTTTCTTCCAAAACTCACTACCTGCTGAAACACACTGGCATCGCGCTCTACACCCAAAGGCTCAATACCGCCTTCTTTCACACTAAGCGACTTATCAGGCAAAACAGCTTCCATATCAACCATATATACAGTGCCTAATCCTTTACATTTGGGACAAGCGCCATAAGGACTGTTAAAAGAAAAATTATTGGGAGAAGGTTCTTCGTAACTAATGCCGGTATCTTCGCACATTAATAACTTACTGTATTGTATTACTTTATTATCATCATTTAATAATACAAACATTAAATCTTTTCCCAGTTGTAAAGATTTCTGTACACTCTGGCTCAATCGCACTTTCATATCATCCGAAACAGCCAGCCGGTCCACCACTACTTCTATATCATGAATTTTGTAACGATCTACCTGCATGCGCGGCACAAGATCTTTCACTTCACCATCTATTCTCACTTTTAAAAATCCCTTCTTACGAATATCTTCAAACAATTCGCGGTAGTGACCTTTACGACCTCTAATTAAAGGAGCTAATAAAGAAACCTTCTTCCCCTTATATTTTTCAAAAATAGTTGAAACAATTTCTTCTTCGCTAAACTTAGCCATTTTCTTTCCTGTATTGTAACTAAACGCTTCACCAATACGTGCGTACAACAAGCGAAGAAAATCATATATCTCTGTAGTGGTACCTACTGTGCTTCGGGGATTTTTATTTGTAGTCTTTTGCTCAATTGAAATTACAGGCGAGAGTCCCATAATCTTATCTACATCCGGCCTTTCCATATCACCAATAAACTGGCGGGCATACGCCGAAAAGCTTTCCATGTACCGGCGCTGCCCTTCATTATAAATAGTATCAAATGCCAGCGATGACTTTCCGCTGCCACTTACACCGGTAAATACAACCAACTTATTTTTGGGAATGAAAATATCAACGTTCTTCAGATTATGTTCTCTCGCTCCAAAAACTTCTATATACTCTTGCTCAGAAGAAGGAAGCTCAACTAAACTTTTACTCATATAATGTATAAAGATACTACTTATTTTAAAGTAGCGTCAACGATGGATGAGCTACTGAGTTTTCCACATTTTATTTTTCTGGCACAATATTTTGCTACTAGTAGCGGAATCGATACTAATCATTTTGAAAACTAAAATTTAATAATTATGAAAGCGCTAAAGATCACTTTACTGTTCACAGCACTCGCGGCAACTATAACAAGCTATGGACAATTTTCCGGTTCAGATACTACGAAACCAACACATCCAACACATCCCACCCATCCAACACATCCAACTCACCCTCCTCATCCTAACAGGCCGGATACTACCAGGCCGGATACTACCAGGCCAAGACCAAAACCAGACACTACTATGGTAAATGATCAGTCTACAAATACTTATTATTATAATAATGAGCAGCCGAATAATCAGGCTTTAAATGAAGGTAGTACCACTACTAATGAAGCGTCTTCAACTTTAACAAATACAATGGTCAACAAGCCAAACTTTGGCCGTTATTATATTCCTGTATTAGGTAATTATACCTCTTCAACTACAACAGAAACAACTAATACCACTAATATAAATAGAAATATAAATATATCAGGAGACGAACAAAATCCGGGCAAGATTTGGATAGAAGGATTAACAGATCAAAAGATATATGCTCTTAGAAAATCTAATGTTGGGGTTTATAAGATCCCTGCCCAGGGAAACACTCCTGAAGGAACGGTAATATATGATGATGCAAACAAACAAATCAATATCTGCATCGGTAAAAAGTACGTAGACAACAACCCTTCAGAAGTATTTAACAATACTGCAACAACTAACAATACGAAAAAGAACAACAAAGCAGTTTCTACTAAAACGCGGATTATTACTTTCACCGGTAATAAAACAGATGGTGGAACAGTGAGTACAAATTAGTACGAAAAAAGAGAATAGCGGGATGGAATAATATAGGTAATCTAGCATTTCAAGATAGAGATCCTGTATTAAACCATCTCGCTTGTTTTTTATAGGAAGTTTATGCATGGCACGATATTAGTAAGCTGTCCTTATAATAAAAACAACTATAATATGAAAGTGATTAAACATCTTACTACATTCATTATAGCCCTGGCTATTATAGGTAGTGGCTGTAAAAACATGAATAAAACGCAAAAGGGAGCTGTAATCGGTACAGCAACCGGTGCAGCCATGGGTGCTATAGTAGGAAAAGCCACCGGAAACACAGCTTTAGGTACCATCATTGGGGCGGCTGTAGGTGGTGTAACCGGGACATTGATAGGTAAGAAAATGGACAAACAGGCGGAAGAGTTGAAAAAACAGGTTCCCGATGCTAAGGTAGAACGTGTAGGAGAGGGAATAGTAGTAGAATTTAACAATAACGTTTTGTTTGGATTTGATAGATCTGATCTTACTTCCGATGCATCGCAAACATTAAATAAGTTGACCACCGTTTTAAATAGTTATCCTGATACAGATATTGAAATACAAGGTCATACCGATAGTAAAGGAACGGAAAAATACAATCAAAATCTTTCCGTAAGAAGGGCTTCAGCAGTAAGCAGTTATCTCACAACTCATAGTATTTCAGGATCAAGAATAACGGTAAAGGGTTTTGGAGAATCATCTCCTAAATATTCCAACGATACAGAAGATGGAAGAGCAGGTAACCGTCGCGTAGAATTTTTAATCACTGCTAATGAAAAAATGAAAGCAGACGCAAAAAAGGAAGCAGCTAATAATTAATACACGGGTTAGATTTATTTTTTAACAACTTAAAAAAACATTTATGAAAAAGACAGCATGTTTAATTGCAGGTGCTTTAGCGTTATCGTCGGCACTCAATGCACAGGTAACAACCACTACCACCACTACCACCACAAGAACAACCTCCAACAAGTTTGCATCTATTCAAATAAGAGCTGGAGCTAATTTTACTAATTTAAACGGCGAATCGGGAGGCGATGATTTGAATAATAAAATAAAAGTTGGATATCATGCAGGATTAGAGATACCAATGATGATAGCCCCGGAATTTTATCTTCAGCCCGGAGTGCTTTATACAAGAAAAGGAGCGGTAGATGAAAACAATTCCGATAACAAAATCACACTTTCCTATATAGAAATACCGGTGAACTTTGTTTATAAACCTATGCTGGGAACAGGCAGTTTAATGTTAGGCGTAGGCCCTTATATGGGAATTGCCATTGATGGTAAAGATGAAGTAGATGATGTAGAATCGGATATCAATTTCGAAAATGATATTACCGCTTTACAAGATGCTACCGGTAATTATCTTAGAAGATTAGATTTTGGAGGAAATCTTTTAGTAGGTTACCAGTTTGGAAATAACCTGTTATTCCAGGTGAATGCCCAATTGGGTATGACGAACTTATTACCTGATATTGATGGACAATCTCCCCCCAGCGGTAATAAGGTAAAAAATACCGGGTTTGGCGTATCTCTTGGTTATATTTTCTAAAAAATTGTATATCTTTGCGCCAGTTCTTTACAACTCTTATCAAGAAAGGCTGAGGGATATGGCCCGATGACGCCTTGACAACCTGCTCCCCGAGGAGTAAGGTGCCAACTCCATTCCGATGGATTAATCGGAACAGATAAGTCAGAGTACAGGTAAATAATATCAAATAATAATATTACAGCCCTTCTGACATAATCAGAGGGGCTTTTTTATTGCCCGCCTTGATTGATAAGCGTTCAAGAAATTAAAAAAAGAAATAATGGACGCACACAAACAATTAACAATCGGGCTATTTGGCTTTGGAGTAGTAGGCGAAGGCCTATACCGCGTTTTACAACAAACCCCCTCCCTAAAAGCCACTATCAAAAAAGTATGTATCAAAAATCCGGAAAAGAAAAGAAACGCACCGGCAGCATTATTTACTACCCATAGAGAGGAATTGTTAGAAGACAAAGACATCAATGTAATAGTAGAAGTAATTGATGATGCTGATGCCGCTTTTCAAATCATTTCCACTGCCATTAACAATGGCAAAGCAGTAGTAAGCGCCAGTAAAAAAATGATTGCCGAACACTTGCAGGAAATACTGGACCTGCAATTAAAAACAGGCGAACCCTTTTTATATGAAGCTGCCGCCTGCGCTTCTATCCCCGTCATCCGAAACCTCGAAGAATATTACGATAATGATCTTTTACATTCTATGCAGGCAATTGTAAATGGATCTACTAATTTTATTCTAACCAAAATGTTTAGCGACAAGCTCGATTTTCAGCAAGCGCTGATATTGGCCCAGCAACTGGGCTTTGCAGAAAGTAATCCCAAGCTGGATGTAGAAGGATATGATGCTAACAATAAATGGACCTTTTTACTCACGCATGCTTATGGCATAGTAGAAAAACCCGGTAATCTTATTTTTAACGGAATACAAAACATACAAGCCGGCGATGCTGCCGTAGCAATGGAAAAGCACTTTGAGCTTAAATTGGTAGCCCAGGCCAAAAAACTTTCAGATGGAAAAGTAGCGGCTTTTGTATTACCTCAATTTGTAAAACACGACGATCCTTTATCATTCGTAAAAAATGAATACAATGGTGTGGTGATTGAAAGTGGCTTTGCCGATAAACAATTCTTTTATGGAAAAGGCGCGGGAAGCTTTCCTACCGCTTCTGCCGTATTAAGTGATCTATCAGCTTTACGTTATCAATATAAGTACGAATACAAAAAATTATATCATCACAAACCTCACCAGCTCACAGACGATTTTTATGTACGCGCGTATGTAAGCTTTGATGATCTTAAATACATTCCCCATAAAAAATTTGAATGGATAGAAGAATGGCATGCCCAGGAAGCCAGAAAATACCTGGTAGGGGTTTTGCATTTTAGAGAGCTAAAAAACACCACCTGGTGGAAGGAAAATAACACTTCTCTTATACTTTGGCCGGACGCAATTATCGAAGATGTAGAGCTCCGGAAGGTAAAAAAGAAAAGCCTGGAATTAGCCGGAGTCTCCTAACCCCCTGAGAATCAGGCACTTTTTAGCACCAAAAAAATAGTTGTAAAAAAAGTTGGTATCGCTTACGTATATGTAAGCGATATTACTATATTTGTATTCCACGATGATAATTCAACCTCATTATAAAGATGGTTTTTTTTCATAGGATAAGGTTTAGGTTAAGGTTCTGATTAGTACATCCCCGGTAGTCTTGCCGGGGATTTTGCTTATTTTTGGGAAAAGCAAATCATATTATGGAGTTTGTAGACTATTATAAAATATTAGGTTTAAACAAAAATGCTACAGCAGAAGATATAAAAAAAGCCTATCGCAACCTGGCCCGCAAATATCATCCGGATGTAAACCAGGACGATCCGGCAGCCCACAAGAAATTTCAACAGATCAATGAAGCGAATGAGGTATTGGGCGATCCGGCAAAAAGAAAGAAATACGATCAATACGGAAAAGATTGGCAGCACGCAGAACAATTTGAGCAGGCACGCCGCAATCAGCAAAGTAGTCGCCAGTCGTACAACTTTGGCGGAGGCGGAAGACAATCTTTTTATACAGAGGGTTTTGAATCAGGCCATTTCTCTGATTTTTTTGAATCGCTCTTTGGGGGTGACAGCGGCGGCAGCACATTTGGTAGCAGCCGCAATTACGATGTAGAAGCTAACTTAGACATTGATCTATACACAGCGCTTTTAGGAGGAGAAGTACTTATTAATACCCCCGGCGGCAAAGTAAAGCTAAAAATAAAGGCCGGCACTCAAAACGGCACCAAAATACGGTTAAAAGGGAAAGGAAATCTCATCAACAAAAAAGAGGCAAAATATAGCGACCTCTATTTAACATTACAAGTTAAATTGCCAACTAATCTTACAGATAAAGAAAAAGAATTATTTAAGCAGTTAGCAAAAATGAGGGGGAAATAAGTTTTAACAAAAAAAGCCTACATTTATCCTACTAATAATTAAAAATGAGCGACAAGATATCCGGGTTTTCCACCCCCGTAAAAGATCAAATTTTCCAGGAAAAAATTGAAAAAATAGCTGATTTTAAATTCGGAACGGCCGTGGCGAATGTGTTTGATGATATGGTCAACCGCTCAGTGCCCTACTATTCCGAAATTCAACGAATGATTGCTGAACTCGCAGCCGATCAGGCACAGCCAGGCACTAACGTATACGACCTCGGTTGTTCTACAGGAACTACCATGATAGGTATGAATACACTAGTAAATAATGATATACAATTTATTGGCATAGACGATTCGGCTGAGATGCTAGCAAAATGTGATGAGAAGCTAAAAGCAGCGGGGTTGACAAGAAAATATCAATTAATAACAGCCGATTTGCATAGTGAATTGTCTATTACTAATGCTTCGGTGGTTACCCTTTGCCTTACACTGCAGTTTATCCGCCCCCTTTATCGTGAAAAATTAATACAAAAAATATCGGAAGGCCTTAATCCCGGAGGCGTACTGATTTTAGTAGAAAAGGTATTGGGCGAAACGAACGACATGAATCGCAATTTTATTAAATACTATTATGATTACAAACGCCGCAACCATTACACTGAAATGGAAATAGCTCAAAAAAGAGAAGCATTAGAAAATGTGCTTATTCCTTATAAACTAAGCGAGAACATTCAGATGCTTCAAAATAATGGCTTTAACCATTGTGAAACCTTCTTCAAATGGTATAACTTCGCCGGCATTATTGCTATAAAAAAATAATTTATGGTTGCTATAGGGAATTTCTTTTTTAAATACCGTAACTGGATATTTATTTTATTCTACGCAGCATTGTTTATTCCCTCCCCTCCTTTGTTTTCTTATAAATATTTTGGTGCTGATTATTATTGGTGGCCGATTGTTACAGGATTACTTATTACCATTACCGGCCAGGTTATACGCGGGGCAACTATTGGATTGGCGTACATTATACGCGGTGGACAAGCCGGCAAGCCTTATGCAGAGGGATTGGTGACGGAAGGTATTTTTAAGCATTGCCGCAATCCGCTTTATGTAGGTAATATTTTAATGTTGTTAGGCATTGGAATATTATCTAATTCACTATGGTATACAGTGATAGTAATACCTGTTTTTCTTTTTATTTATCAGGCCATTACGCTTGCCGAAGAAAATTTTCTTCGCGGAAAGTTTGGAGAAAAATTTGACAGCTATTGTGCCGCGGTTAACCGCTGGGTGCCCAAGCTTTCGGGATTAATGAAAACCTTTAATGGTATGCGTTTTAGCTGGAAGCGATGGATACTGAAAGAGCATACCACGCAGTTTGTATGGTTAATAGGTATCACGCTTATTTTACTTTTAAAATATCCTGAGTTAACCGGTTATAATGAATCACTCCGCAATCTTTTATTAGGAATTATTTTAGGTGTACTGGCATTATTATATGTATTGATAAGATATCTAAAGAAATCAGGCAAAATGGTAGAATAATTATTGACTTCTTTCAGCTGGTATGGTAAAACTAAAAGTAGATCCTTTATCAAGTTCACTGGTAAACCAAATTTCACCCTGGTGCCTGTTAATTATCTCCGAGCAGATGTATAGACCTATTCCCAGGCCGGTAAATTTATAAGAAGTATCTTCTACCCGGTAAAAGCGATTGAAAATATATTGTTTATTTTTTTCCGGTATACCAATTCCAAAATCGGTTACAGCCACCTGCATTTTATTTCCCACCATAGAAAAATCAACAATCACTTTGTTTGCATCAGGAGAATATTTAACGGCATTTGATAATAAGTTACTCAACACCTGCTCCATTCTAAAACGATCGGCTGTAACCATAGCCTGGTTGTTATTAGTTCTTATTTCAAATTGGTGAGAAGGATGATGGGTGCTTACCGATTCAATCACCTCTTGTACCAGTTCAGACATAATAAACTTTGTAAAATTGAACTGCATTTTACCTTCCTGTATTTTGGAAACATCCAGCAGATCTTGTATAAGAGCAGAGAGTTTAGTTAATTGCTTTCTTGCCTTAGCTAAAAAATCTATATAAATTTTTTCATTATTCTGGTTAACCAACCTTTCCATGATCTGCAGGTATCCCTGTATGCTCGCTATAGGCGTTTTAAGTTCATGACTCGCAATGCTTATAAATTCATCCATCTTCTCTAGCAGTTCATTGCTTTGTCTCTCACTCTCTTTTATTGCATCTGCTACCAATTTTTGATCGTGAACATCAATACAGATACCGATCCATAAAACAATATTTCCCTGGCTATCTTTTTTTGGTTTGGTGCGGTTTAAATGCCAGCGATAATTACCGTCTGATGCTTTTATTCTCACTTCCGTCTCATAGCTTGTTCCCTCCAACAAATATTTACTATAAGTAGTTTCAGCTTTTTTCAAATCATCCGGGTGTATAAGTAGCCATACCTGGTCATGTAATTCCTGGAAAGTTTTATACCCTGTATATTCATACCATTCCTGGTTATAATAATTCGCTTTACCCGTTTTATCTGCCGTCCATATTTTTTCAGGAATAGCATCTGCTAAAAATTTGAACTGTTCTTCTTTTTCTTTATTAATAAGATTAACTCTTAACCTGGAAACAATAACCATTGTTAGTAATAAGGCGATCAGAAAAAAAGACAATGGCAAAATATAGGTGTTAGCCGGAATACCTTTATAAATTTCAGGAACCAGGTAAATGGAAAAGGAAAATAACATAGCAGACAATAATGCCATGGCTGCCGATCTTATTCCAAAATAAATTCCACAAATAGCTATTACTAAAAAATAAAGTAAATAAGGAATTTTATATCCAAAACCTGCAATGGCATAGAACTTTACTAAAGTTGCTATAGCAATTAGAACAACAGGGATAATATACTGCAGATAGACTGATTTTTTGTTTTTTTTCGACATTTTGAAGATGAAGGTAAAAAAAAATTGGCAACACTTTCCTTTATTCCCGCATTTCCTCATCAATAAATTTAAAGCTTGATTTTAATGCCCCCATTTGCAACAAACCCTTCTACAGGCGCATAAATATCCCTGAATACAGGATTATTAATTGTACCCGTATAAATAGAATCGAATTTAGTTTGCCGTGTATCCGTAAAATTCTCGAAATTGATATAAAGAGAAATTTTCTTCCATAGCTTTTCTACCATAAATCCGGTAATCCAATATTGCTTACCAAACGTGCCGTCATTTAGCCGCTGCTTACTGAAATAGTACGCTTCCAAACCTACCTTTAGCTTATTTTCTATTTCATACATCAGTACATTATTCAAACGATGGCGAGCTGTTAAAGGAAGCCAATCTTTAGTATTCGTAAAATGCGTGTTTGCATCTGTGTAGGTGTATCCAATAAATAATTTGAAATCGCTATATACGAACCTTAGATTTGTTTCCATTCCTTTTGTATCAATGTGGCCGGGTGAGTTTATAAATTCAACCTTACCGTCCGCAGCATCTGCTAAAATAAGAGGTTTGTTTAACCTGGTATAAAAAAATAAATGATTAAAGCTTACGCTCACATTACCGATAGTAGATCGATAATTAATATCCCAATTTCCACCAATAGAACGTTCATTTTTAGAGGTGTTTCTGTTAATAGGTAACAGATTTTGGAATTGTATCTTTTCTGATTCCTCTGTAAAAATAGAAGGAGTTTTATACCCAAAACCGCCGGGAAAGCGAGTGGTAAGCTTTGGCGACACTCTTAACATGGCCGAAATCCTTGGTAATAGTTCAAAACCATATTCAATTACATAATCTCCTCTTACACCTGTTTCTAATACAAGCTTATCAGAAACAGACCAGGCATTTTGAATAAACAACCCAAAAGTGTTGTAATGATAACTTCTATCCGAATCAACAGTTGGATTTTTTTCTTTTAGATCTTCTGTTAAAAAATTTGAACCAATTACCCAATCAACTTTGTCACCCTTTTTATTCCACGTTAGTTCAGAAAAAGAAGATTGTTGTAAAGCATCAAAATTATAAGTTGGAATAGCAATAACTCTATCAAACCGGCTATAGCTATTTTTTAATTGCAGCGTAGTATTTTTATTTATTTTATGTGCTATTCCAAATTGTGTGGTAATACGGTCCGTATTATTTTTTTCAAAAAATCCTGTTCCTCCATTTTTAATATAACTCATACTGCCGCCCGTTCGATTTTCCGTTATATAGGTAATACCTACATCAACCGTTGTATGTTTACCATATAGAAATAAACGCGGATTAATTGTGTATCGGTCAAATTTCGGTATTGCAGTTAACCCTATACCTGCAGGGTCAAAGGGTGCATTACTATTATGAGAAGCAAATAAAGTCAAACCCGTCTTTCCGTATCGTTCGCTATAAAAACCACTCAAATCCAGTCCCCTGGCAGAAGTACCGTTAGCAAGAAAACTTAGTTCTCTTTCTTTCCCAGGCGTTTTAGAAACAAGATTTACTAATCCCGCTATAGCGCCGCCCCCATACAGAGTAGAAGCCGAACCCTTGATTACTTCTACCTGGCGTAAGTCTAATGGAACAATTTGGAGAATAGAAAGTCCCCCGGAAAAACCCGAATAAAGTGGGTAACCATCTTTTAGAATTTGGGTATAGCGACCGTCCAGGCCTTGAATGCGGATACCAGCATTAAATGACGTTGCCGAAGTTTGTTGTGTTTGAATACCTGTAGTTTCATTTAAAAGCATCCGAATATCACCCGGCTTCATATTTCCCTTTTCAGATAGTTCTTCTCCCGAAATAACTTCTACCCTTGTAGGAATATTAGCAATAGTTCTGCTAAGCCGCGTTGAAGTTACAATGATTTCTTCTTCGTGATCTTCTGCTTCTTCCAGTTCAACTTTTATTATACTATCCTTAGGAATGGGGAAGTTAAGCGTTATTATATATTTTTTATATCCAACATAAGAAAAACTAATTTCAACTATGCCGGAGGGTATATTTTTTAAAACGACAACTCCATTAGAGTCTGCCGTAATAAATTTATTTATGGCAGAAATACTTGCTGTGGCCCCTTGTAAAGGTTTTTCTGCTTTGTCTTTTATAATGGCTTTAAGTGTATGCTGTGCATACGTAGAGAACGTGCATAGTATTACTACGCAAAAAGAAAATAAAGATTTCATTAAAAATGATTAAGTTGATAAATATTTTTTATGGATAATATCAACCTATTTTTGGCGGTTGCCAGAAAGGCGGAGTGTGTTGAGGAAAATATAAAGTAAGGAGATCATTATATTTCTTTATTACTGTTAATTCAGGTAAATTAACATGAAATGGAAACGCATTTATAGTAACCCCGCTACAATTACCACATTGAGCAAATGGAGAACAGTTTTTACAAGCGTCATTACGATCATGATTATCATTTGACTGAGACTGTTCAATTTCATCGTTACAGTTGTTGGTTGCACAGCATGGAATTGTTGATAGAAGCAAAATATAGAGAGATAGTATAGAAGCTAGTATTCTCATGAATACAAATGTAATGAATGTAAATTAGATCTGATATTTCCTGATAATTTACCAATTGCCGTAACTATTTTTTCAGCACTGCTACAAGGAAGAAAATAAATATGCTGATGAAAGTGAATTCAAACAAGATGAATTAGTAAATATTCATGATCAGGAGGAATTTTTATATGTATTGGGACTTGCTACATATGATATTTTTTCAAATAATCATAAGGTTATAGGGTCTGATGGCAAAATCTATGATTTTGGTTCTTTTAGAGGAAGCGGGCGGTTTATCGCTGATTATTTCAATGAAACATTTGATGACCTTTCGCAAGAGTATAATTATATGGATTTTTACATGGGCACTATTGGGATACAATCCCGAGCTAACCTAATGCCTTTCTATGAATTTATTTTTAGTAAGCTTAAAGAATTGAATTGCGATTGGAACTACTTTTTTCCACGGCTCTTTTTAATTGATCCTAAGAAGGCATTTGAATCTGCTGTAGATAACAATCCTGAAAACTATGATCCCGAACAGGCAATGTTAAAAGAGATCGAATCATCCAAAGTGGAAGACCTCCAGGGGAATATGAAGAAGCCAAATACAAACCTTTGGATTGTATTATTAAGGCTTATAAAAATGTGTATGGGGTGTTGCCGAATGGCCATCCACAAAAAGAATTTAATTAAAGTCATATAGTTATTTTCCATATATAAGCAATTTATTTAAGTGATAGCTAGTTCTCGATCAATTCTTAGTATTTGGACGTTTCGTTTATTTCGTTTAATTTTGAGTAAATTTTCTATTGTATGAAAGTGTTAGAGCAAATAAGAAAGCCATCTAAACATGACCAAAAGATTGCCAGCGAATCTTACAGCGCTTTAGCATCAGTTATAGAACAAATAAATTCCGACCAGCCAGAAATTGAAATTGAAGAAACAAACGATAAAATTAAAATTCCTCTAAGCGCTTTAAAACTTTTAGGTGACATTTTGAAAGCTATGGGTCAAGGTAAATTAATTTCTATTGTTCCCATTGCTACCGAGGTAACTACACAAGCAGCAGCCGAAATCCTTGGCTGTTCAAGACCCCATTTAGTAAAGTTACTTGAAGAAGGAAAGATTACATTTACTAAAATAGGAAAGCATAGAAGAATAAAATTTGAGGACATTATGAAATATAAAAAGCAAATGAAAGATCAACAGAAACAAAATATTATAGAAATAATGAACTCCGACGAAGAAACGGGATTGTATGATTCATAGTGTTCAGTTTACGGCAGTATTAGATACCAATGTTATCTATCCAGTAATAATTAGAGATATATTGTTTTGGTTTGCACACTATGACCTTTATACTCCAAAATGGAGTGAACATATATTTGAAGAATGGAAGAAAGTCATGAAAGAAAAAGATATTTCAGAAGAAGAGATAAACAAAAGAATAGAAAAAGCCAATTTAGCTTTTCCAGACGCTTTAGTACAAAATTATAAAGGATTGATCAATCACTTAGACCTGCCAGATGAAGACGATCGTCATGTTTTAGCAGCAGCAATAAAAACAAATGCCAATCTTATAGTAACAAATAATGTTAAAGACTTCCCAGAAGTATATCTGCAATCGTTTAGTTTAAATGCAAAAACGGCAGATGATTTTTTAACTGATATTATAGATTTAAACCAGGAACAAACGATTGCTGCTTTCAAAGAAATGGTATTAAATAAAAAGAACCCAAAAATGGACGAGTTTGAAGTTTTAAATCAATTAAGAAAAGCTGGTCTTAAAGACACAGCAAATTATTTACATGCTTTATTATAAAAGAGGTTAGATTCTAACATCTTCAACCTGCTTTAAAATGTGAGGGCCTATATACTACCAGAAATAAAAGAACCGAATAAACCTATCTGTTTTACACCGAAGGCTTTAATATCTCTTCGATTATCGGTTATCCGGTTCAGCAATACTTGCTTATTAGGAACTGCCGCTTGCATGGCGGAGGGAAAGGGATTCGAACCCCTGGACCTTTTACAGTCAACGGTTTTCAAGACCGCCGCAATCGACCGCTCTGCCATCCCTCCGCGGCAAAAGTACAGTTTGGAGGAATTCTATCAAAATTATATTAGTGGTTAAGAAATATTTCCTAAAAAACAGGGTTGGTGGGCGATATTTCGAACTTCTTCACGGATATTTCAAGCTTGGTGGCCAATATTTCAAACTTCTTCACTAATATTTCAAATCCCTTCGCTCCTATTTCAAACCTTGTCGCCAATATTTTAAGCTTGATGACAATCATTTTCAGTTTTATTGCCTCCATTTCAAACTTGAGAATTGAGATTTCAAGTCTCTTTACCAATATTTCAAGTCTCCGCGCCAACATTTCAAATCTTTTCACCAATATTTCAAGTCTCTTCGCCAACATTTCAAGTCTCCGCGCCAATATTTCAAATCTCTTCACCAACATTTCAAGTCTCCGCGCCAACATTTCAAATCTCTTCACCAATATTTCAAGTCTCTTCACCAACATTTCAAGTCTCCGCGCCAACATTTCACACTGCTTCAGTGTCCCTCCGAGAAGCTAAAATTAATATATACTGTGCACGTTTAACTTTGCTTTAAGCCGTAGTGTTGCTTTCTTGTTTTTTCCAGCGGTGAGGTAAGAGCGTTTTCAACTTATCGGTAGTGAGTTCGTTGATATCATGATTCAATACATCTTTCAGCCAGTCGTAAGGATTAACATTATTTAACTTACAGGTTACGAGTAGCGAGTATAAAAGACCGGCTCTTTTCGCTGCTTCGTGCGAGCCGCAGAACAAGTAGTTCTTCCTTCCTACAGCCAGGTTTTTCATGCACCTTTCGATAGGATTGTTATCAATATGAAGATGGCCAGTAGTGGCGTAGAGGCTTAAGCCTTCCCAGCGTTTAATGCTGTAGGCTAAAGCTTTTGCTATAGGACTTTTAGGTCGAAGCTTCACGTATTCTTCTTTCATCCATTCGCCGAGTGCTTTTAATATAGGGATAGATTTTTCTGCCCGACGGGCTTTTATTTGCTGCTCATTAAGTTGCTGTTCTTTACACTCTTCTTCTATTTTATATAATTTGGCTATTTCCGTAAGCACATATTCGGCGCGGGCCTTATCGTTGTCTTTGGCATCGTAAAACTTACGACGTGCATGAGCGAGACAAAAGAACACGATGATCTCTTTGATCTCCAGTTCATCATATACTTCATAACCATCTACCTGCAGATGTCCTTTAAAATGTTGTAGTATATGTTTGGCAGCCAGCTTATCCCTTCCGCGGTGATAATCAAAGTAAATCAATCGTCCGTCGCCGCTCATATAGGTCCAATAGTAGCCCTGGTGGGTATCTTTTTTTACATTACTATCTAATACGGCAATACCGGTTTCATCACCATGCCAGTACTCATATTGATACATTTCATGCAACAGCAAATGCCCTAAAGGTGATAGTACGTTCGCTACCTGGCGTATCCAATCGGCGATGGTAGAATAAGCAATAGTAATATTACTGCGTTTAAAGAAGTCCAGTTGACGATTGAGTGGTTTATGATCAATAAACTTATCAATAGTAACCTGTGTTAACAGGTCGGGATCAGCCATGCTTTTAGGCAACGCCTGCGCAGGCAGATCAGCGATCACCCAACGGTACTGCTGTGGCTGGCCAACTACCGGACATTTATACAAAGGGCGTATCGTACGTTTGACAAAAAGCTCCCCGGGCTTCCAACTGAGTTGTTCTTTAATTTCCTGGCCGTCTCTCTCACAACCACTCACATCTTCTGGTGGTTCTATCACTTTCTCTTCTATGCGTAAATGATCGGGGAAAGGATTTTGTAACCCATTAACCCGCGGTGGTTGTTTGGTTTTGACGTACGTTATCTTTTGAGCATCAGCCAGGTTGGTAGCAGCAAAGGCTTCTTCAAAAATAAGTCCCAACTCTTTTTGCTTTTCTGCCCCGGAAGGAATAAACCGCTCTGATTTAAAACCGCCTAATAACTTCGTAATCTGGTGGAGCTGGTATTGTAGTTGTACTACCTGGTTTTGTAATTGATGGTTACTTTCAAGTAGTTGCCCATTGGATTGTTGTTGCTGCTCAAAGCCTTTTAATACTGCCTGGTGAACAGGTAGCAGTTGCTCATAAAGAGACTTGTAATCTATATTTTCTGCAACAGCTAACATAAGCGCAAATATAGAACAGCACTGCTTTTTAACCATCTGAAACAAGCAAAAGTTATACAGTTAAAAAGTGGATAAACCCACCAGTAAAAATGATTTTAAAAACAAAGGACTTCACAGTTGTTTATATGACAACGGTAAAGCCCTCAAGTTGATTTATTGTAATTAGGCACGCTTTGCAGGAAGATATCGCTTACGATAAAAAGCCTTCTTTAAGGATATACCTTGCAGTATAAGGGTGAGCTGTTTAGCGGTAATAGCACTGTGTGTACCTTCCAGGATAGCAGCCGGCAGTTCAAAGCTTCCTTCTTCGAGCCGTTTATAATACAAACCAAATCCATCACCTTCCCATTGAAGCGCTTTAAGATGCGTCTGGCGTTTGTTCAAAAAAATAAATACATCTCCTGTTTCTATTTCCATATTTAATTCATTGAGCACAAGACCGCTCAACCCATCAAAACTTTTTCGGATATCAGTCCACTGGTGAAACAACCAATAGCGCGTTGTGTTATTAATTTGTAACATGGCTTAACTGATTAAGGATTTTAAAAAAGACACGGATGGCTCGCGGTAAAACCGGATACCTTTATACTCCGCAAATAATCCTTCCTCTACAACTTCCTGTTCATCAGCCCTTATTTCTAACAAAGTAAAGCGGCCCTGTTCTTCTTTTACTATTCCCTTGCTGGCATGATACTTCTTCTGCCAGTAGTAATAGGTGCCTTGCGCCATATCATACAGCTCGCAAAAATCTTTTACTGTCATTGTACTGGCTTCTTGTTCTGCTATCAAAGCAAACATCTCTTGTTCTTTGGAGATACTCATAACCTGTTGTTCCATCTTTTTCTGTTTTGGTGAACAGGAAAAGTAAACAACTTAGACTACTTTATTTTTTAGCTTCTCGGAGGGACACCTGCTTCATAGATATTTCAAGACTTTTGGGAAATATTTCAAGACTTTTCACAAATATTTCAGACTTGGTGGCCAATATTTCAAGCTCTATCATTAATATTTCAAGCTATTTACCTGATATTACCAGACTCTTTTCTACCGTAATAAGACTATAAACCAGGGCAATAAGACTCAAATATTCTTTAAGACATTCATTTCTTTACCGAAACAACTTAAAAAGTCTCATAACAGTGTAGAGAACTCCCGGAAGAACACTCGCCACCGGCGCAATAACATTTATCTTTGCACCATGAAGCACCTAGCATCTCTCAACAAGTACTTCTGGAAATACCGCTGGCGGTTTTTGTTCGGAGTGGTGTTCATTATTCTTTCTAACTACTTCAGAATATTGGCGCCGCAGCTAACGGGATACATTATTGATTCTGTGGAGAAATATTTGCCGGGGTACCAACCAAGAAATGTTAAAGCAAATTATGATACGGCTGTTAATTATTTTATACAACTAACATCGGGAAGCTCATTTAGTAAAATGATTGCGCTTTGTGGGGTGACGCTCCTGGTAGTGGCTTTCCTGGGCGGGGTTTTTATGTTCCTTATGCGACAAACAATCATCGTAATGAGTCGCCATATTGAATTTGATCAGAAGAATGAAGTTTATAAACATTATCAGCAACTGGATGCGGACTTCTATAAACGTAATAGTACCGGCGACCTGATGAACAGGATAACAGAAGATGTTAGTCGGGTGAGAATGTATACAGGCCCCGCTATTATGTACTTCATTAACCTGGCAGCTACCATCGGCTTCTGCATTTTTTATATGTGGCATAAAGATGCTAAGCTTACGCTATACGTGCTTTCTCCCCTGCCGATATTAGCGTTCACTATCTATTTTGTAAATACTATTATTCATAAAAAAAGTGAACGGATCCAATCTTTGTTGAGCGACCTTACTACTAATGCGCAGGAATCTTATTCGGGCATACGAGTAATTAAATCATTTGTCCAGGAAAAAGCAATGTTTCGTTTTTTTAATAAGTTTAGTGAAGATTATAGAAAGAATGCAGTGGGATTGGCTAAAGTAGAATCTATTTATTTTCCTTCTATTGCTTTGCTGATTGGACTAAGTACTTTGCTAACGATAATGATTGGTGGCATTTACTCTTTGCATGGCGATCCTAATATTACAACGGGAACAATTGCTGAATTTGTAATGTATGTAAACATGCTCACTTTTCCGGTTAGTGCTATCGGACTTACAGCAAGCATGACGCAGCGGGCTTCGGCTTCGCAAAAACGGATTAATGAATTTTTGAAAACTGTGCCGGTTATACAAGATCCGCCGGCAACCTCTTTTGAGATAGAGATAGTACAGAATCGGGAAGAAAAAGAGAATTACATCTCCTTCGACAACATCGATTTCATCTACCCCGACACCGGCATCCAAGCCCTCAAAAACTTCTCCCTCCATATCAAAAAAGGACAGAAAATAGCCATTACCGGTCGCACAGGCAGCGGCAAGACCACCCTGGCACAGCTATTATTAAGACTCTATGATCCGATAAAAGGGAGTATTTCCATCAATGGCGTCAATATTAACCAGCTAAAGTTAAAAGACCTCCGGGCACTGATCAGCTACGTGCCGCAGGATGTATTTCTCTTCAGCGATTCGGTGACCCGCAACATTGAATTCGGGTTGAAAGCACCGGCAAGCGAGGCTGAGGTAGTAAAAGCCGCCCAATACGCCAGTGTGGATAAAGATATCAGGGGGTTTAGCGACCAGTACAATACCATTGTGGGCGAACGGGGCGTAATGCTCAGTGGGGGACAAAAACAGCGGATTTCCATTGCCAGGGCGCTTATAAAAGACGCTCCCATCGTGGTTTTCGACGATTGCCTGAGTGCCGTGGATACCCGCACCGAAAAGGAGATACTCACCCACCTGTACGAGGTTTTAGCCGGCAAAACCTGCATTATTATCACCCACCGCCTCCCTACTATGTTCCATTTCGATAAGATAGTGGTTTTAGAAGATGGCCAGGATTTGGCCAATTGAAAAACAATATTATATTTGTAGCTTGTAGGTCTTAGAACCGAAATTTGTTAACTGTAAAATCTTTAACTGTGGCGTACGAAAACAACGAACAAAGAATGGATAGCGTTTATAGCAAACGTATAAGAGCGGGTAAACGCAGAACCTATTTCTTTGATGTGAGAACAACACGTAGCAACGACTACTATCTAACTATCACCGAGAGCCGTAAGAAATTTAATGAAAACGGCTACGACAGGCACAAGATCTTTCTTTACAAAGAAGATTTCAACAAGTTTATTAAAGGATTAACTGAGGCTGTTGATTATGTTAAGACAGAATTAATGCCTGATTTTGATTTTGATGCTTTTAACCATGATAATGAGGGAGAGGGGTATGAAGGCCAGGCGCCGGCCAATGTAGCTTATGAAAATGTAGTAGCAAGTACAGAAACAGAATTAGAACCGATGGAGGATGAAGTGATTGCTTCGGCACCGGTGGTTGATTCAACGGCGGCTTCTGCTACTTCTGAAGAAGTAGATAAGTGGTAAAATATTTTGCGGGGGCCCCACCCCCGGTTAAAAAAAGCGCTTCGCAGCTTTTTTTAACCGACCCCTCCATGGCTGGAGGGGTTTTTTATTTTCTCTCTTTCACCTATTTTCTCTTTCACCTATTTTCTCTTTCACCTATTTTCTCTTT
>JADMIO011417972.1_pt1 | contig 54107 bp, 49 predicted proteins | sample 8958161 | NCBI WGS metagenome assembly JADMIO01 (sample SAMN16585339, study PRJNA669376) | soil metagenome | isolation source: Crop rotation soil | place: USA: Cullars Rotation, Alabama | collected 2011
GTGGCGGCCGCCGCAAAAGTAGGTGTAGCTTCGCCGGAGATGAAGGACTGGCCTCCTTGAAAGAATGCTTTGGGACCTGCGTCCGTTTTCGGTCTTTTTCTGCCGAAGGCAGCTTTGATGCCCACCGTAAGGAGCGAAGATACTCCGATACCTTCTATTCCCGTCAATACAGCGTGACGGGCTTCATCGTCATGTGAATAAAGGCCCCACCCGTAGATCAATCCTAAACTCCCGAAAGTAGTTGCCTGCCCAATAGCGCCTAAGTCACCCGCGGTGCTGTCAGGGATATTTTTTGCATTGCGCCGAAGTGGGTCATCTAAGCCGTAAATCGTGGCAGGGATCGTCCCAAGGATGGCAGTACCAACCAGCACACCCGTGACGGTCACCTCGTTGGCGCGAAGCGGGAGCTTAAATAAATCTATCCCATCGCGGTAAAACGAGTGGAAGAGATAACTACCATCGTCAGCCAACGATCTAGAGAGGCTCTGTTCGCCCCCACTGGACGGCTGACCGGATGACGCGCCAGAGTCCGGCTCGCTCGCATGAGAATCCTTAACGGCGGGGAGAACAAAAAGAAAAACGAATAGGATATAAACTACTGGGATGCTACATCGACGCCGGATAATCGTTCTCATGTCATACCTCCTACGCCGACAAAGTTGTCGCCGCATGCGGTCTCCGGCACGTAGTTGTTTTTTATATCGAACTGAACTGAACGACGCGTCAGCTGTTCGATTCGCAACCAAAGCTAGATAGATTCATAATCAAGAAATTTCCTCTACAGCTCTTCTCTACGTCAAGTTTGTTGGAACCTCTTCGTGTTGTGTTCCCCCTTGGTGGGTTGGCTCTCAATACTCATGCAGCTTTGATATGCGCTGCTCTCTTTCCCCCTGGAGCCTATTCAATTTATCGCGCGAGATAGCACAATGATCGATGCCGAAGTGATCGTGGTGGGAAGGGCCACACAATAAGAATAGGACCCAAGGGCGTTCAGGTCCCGCCCTTGAGTCGTCATTTACCTGACGATTAGTTCTCGCCAGGGTGGCCGTTCTTACCGGGACAGACCTGTTTCTTAAAAGCGGTTTCTTTTCCGCCGCATATTCCATCGTCATGGTTCGCGCTCATGAAGATGGCGATGCAGCCGTTTCCACCGGGGCAAATGCTTGTGGCAGCTTTATTGCCCGGGACGTAAACCTGGTTAAAGACCGGGTCAACCGCAACCGAATGGGAGCCGGCCGCCGTCGCCGGGCTGGCATCCTCATTAATGGTATCGGGTCTCTGGTCAACGACGCCGAGTATCGCACCAGGCGTGGGCAAAGCGAGGTTGTGGTTACTGCCGGCAAGGAAGTAATGGTTATTGCCGGGATTGTACCAAACTTCGTCGTTACCGTTCAGGCCGTCCAGGCTCCGGACCAAGTCACCGTTGCGTTCGTTGATGATCACCGTTCCTTTCCCTGCATTGCTGCAGCCGAGAAGGATTTCGCGGTCCGGGCCAATCGCCAATCCCTGGGGACCGAGACACGCAGCGGTGGCTGGGGGACCCGCGCTAAACCCAAAGTCAATGGAAAAGACCTTTTCGACCTTCATGGATGCTGGGTTGATTTCCAGCACAGCTCCGGGCACGCTGTTGTTCCCAGGGCCAGACACTTCTGGGACGGCCAGATAGAATTTTCCGGTCCGCGGGCTCCACTGGCACTGCTCGATGCCGTTTGTCGCTTTGACATTCTGCGCATTGGGGTCCGTGCCGTCCAATTGGACCTTCCCGAGGATTTCATAGGTGTTGGTGGAGATGAAGGTGAGGAACAAGTCTAACTCATCGTCGTTCGCTAAAAGGACCACATGATCCTGCGGGTCCTCGCACAGCTCGTCGGCTCTTCTTTGTCCGCCGTTATCGATGGTGTGAGTTACCTGGCCCGACTTAATGTCAATGACCTGTATACGGCTCGTTTGCGTTGCGGGCGTTGTAGCAGTAACACACGCGTTTTGTGCGTTGTTACACAAAACGCCATCCGCTGCCCAGACTTCGGTGTGGTTATTCGCCGTGATCACGCCGTTCGGGCCCGAGGTGTTGGTACCGGCTTGAACGCCGACGAATGCGCCCTTTCCAAGCAGGTCTATCGCGTTAGTCCTCGTTTTAACCTGATCTACTGCGCTGTTGGTGCGGTCGGCCAGGAAGTAGCGGCCGATTTTCGGATCGACAAAGCCAATATCGAAGGAGTTGAGGCCGCCTGGCACGTCTATTTCACCAACCTTTAGAAAAGTCTCCTCCTGCGCGAAAGCCGTTCCATGAATTATCATTGCGCCGGATGCCAGTAGGGTCAACAAAATAAATACCGAATATTCTATGCACACGTTTCGTGCGATTTTCATAATTCTCTCCTTTGAGAAGTAATAGATGCGGAAACTTAGTGGAGGGACAAACACTCAAGGAGGCACAGAAGATTAGCCAGGGACAGAATTTCGCGGCAAGCTAACATGATAAAGATGACTGCGAGCTTTCTCCAGAAAAGACGGCGTACGCGGCGCGCGATTTGGTGAACTAATTAGACCGCGCGAGCGCTGTGACATAAAATTCAAAGACGTCTCGAGATATTCAATCCGTTCGGTAAGCGGTTTAATTTGAACCTCAGTTGTAGGCTCCGCGAGTAAAACAGAACGTTCAGCGTAGGGATTGAGCGAGGGGAGATTGGAGCAGTCTAGATCAAGCAGATTGAAAGCAATAAAGGCAATTACAAAAGGCGTAGACAAAAGATAAATGAGACGTCGCGATCTTGCGTGAAAATATGGTCGTGAAAAAGTTAAGATAACCTCATGGGTGATGACCGATGTTTTAGCAAAGCTGATATTCGCCACGATTGCCAGGATTTGCTAAACGGAATAAAGGTCGAAACCGAGTGGTGCTGAGCCAGCAGTACCCATTCGAAAAACTCGCCTTAAGAGAGCCACACCGTTAGCTAAAATTTTCAGAATTGGAGTTGGCGCTGTTTGCGGGAGCAAAGCAAATGCCATTCGAATTCTCTGAATTCAACAATATTTTTTTGTGCCGAGTCTGTCAGTATACGGCGATTTCGTTACAACACCTGTAGTCTATTCAGGACATATTCAGGTGCGCTGCTTATGTCTGCCGGAGCGTGGCGATCAAATGTAGCTTGACAATCTTCGTCATGTTCAATAATTCTTGCCGCAGTTGTCTGAGCTTTTCTCATACGTCGGTCCGCATCAATGAGATGAGCTCCTAAAAAGATTTTACGCCTCGTCTCACCCCTCAGCTCTCTCAACGGCAACTCAGTTTCGGAGTGGAACGATACTGTCGCTAGTAAAAAGCTTCCCGCGACGGCCGTTCTGTCATGCGCGCAGGTCGTGCTTGCGAGTTATAAAAGGAGGCGCTGACGCTAATCAAATAAGAAGTGCTAAAGAATTAGAGAATACGAGAACCTCTTTCGCCGACAAGGCGCGCCGGGGAACCCACGCGGGCCGACGGGTCGATTAGCCGATTGTCGCATTCTCTTTGATCGTTCTTATCGTATCTGGACTAGCAGGCTGATAACGATTTTGCTGCGGAGATTAGAAAAGCTACAGGAGGCATGCCGATGTTCTGGACGAAATGGCACATCGGAACCTGCGTTTTTGGAATTATTGCTTCCTTTCTCTGTAGCCTGGCTTGGGCTCAGGATCAGGGAGAAATGGGCTTTCATTTTTCAGTAGATGGACAATTTCGATACGGGAACATCAGTGGTTTTGTACAGATTCCTAGAGGGGGTGGAGTAGGTACAACAAGCAATGAGCGACCGAAATTTGATGAGTTAGGGATCAATCAGGCAGCCATTGGAGTCCCGTCGCTGACGCTAGGCTGGAACAATCACAATCTATATGGCGGTGCAAGCATCATTAGGCTCTCAGGATCCAATACGCTGAGTAACACCCTCATCAGCAATGGTACAACTTTTCCTGCAGGGACTTCGGTTAGCTCCGACGTACGATTGGACTGGTACAGGTTTGGCTACGAGTACCGCCTTACTTACAAATACAGCCAAGCATCTACTCTTTCATTCTATCCAGCCATTGGTGCTGCTCTATTTAACTTTGACTACAATCTAAAGGGGATAAGTGGTCTTTCTGCGGCGCGTAGTTTTGCAAAGGCCGCGCCTCAGCTTGGATTAACATCTGAATGGAATCCTGAAGGGCGATTTTCGCTCTCTGGTGAAGTCTTTAGTTCTTTGGCGTTTTCGACCTTACCCTTGTTGCTCTCTGTGGACTTAACAGGGGGATATCAACTTTGGGGCTCCCCCAAACACGGTGGCATAGCATACCTGGGCATTGGGTACGATCGTATCGATGAAGAAGATAATCAGAAGGTTTCGAACCACATCAAGGCCAGCATCGGTCCAGAGCTAGTAGTTGGGCTGAGGCTGCGGTTCTAATCGGTCATTTCAGCAATCGAGTGAGAACTTTCGGATCGCCATCGCCATGGTGATCGTTTCCCTATTGGCTCAGCGGCGGTACTGGTCGGACTTTGGATAACCCGCACGGAAATAAACATCTCCTCGATGATGGCGATGACCATGATCGTCGGCATCGTCACCGAAGTGGCGATTTTCTATTTGTCGGAGTACGTTGAGATTCCTGAGGAATCGACCGGGCGCTTCGGTGATTACCGCTGGAAAGAATCGGATGCGTCCGATCTCCATGACAACGTTCGCGGCAATGCTGGCCCTCATGCCGCTGGCCTTGGGCATCGGTCATGGCGTGGCCATGCAACAGCCGCTGGCGGTTGCCATTGTGTGCGGGCTGATGGCTCAGCTCCCGCTCGTGCTCATCGTGTTGCCCGTGCTGCTGTGGCTATTCGGGGTCGCACGAGAACACGCGCCAGCGGTTGGTTGTTTCCATGGCGGTTCGCTGCAGCTTAAACGGCGTTGCGCTGCAGTAAGCGACAAATTATTGCTTCGTTAAAGAAAATTAGCGCGTTGGTTTTCGCGCTGGCGGCCTGAGTTGCATTCAGCCCAAGCCGCCGCGCAAATTTAGTTTACTCGCAGAACTCGAATCGTTGCTTCGTCAGGGAAGCTCGCCGTAAATACCGATGCCTCCTCGTTCGTTCAACGTCGCGGTGCTGCTCAGAGGAATCGGGATCGTCGTGAGTGGCACATAGGCATGCGCCCGTACGACGTCATTATCTTTGTCGCCTTTGCATTGGCTTCGGCCATGATCATCGAAATCACATCGAAAGCCAAAGCCGGCGGCAACCGAATGCGAAGTCCGAGTGGTTAAAATATTCTGGATAAATTGCGGGCCTCTATTGCCGCTGTCCGACGATCCAGCATCGATGATACCTAGACTTGGTGTCGGATTACCCGTTCCAGTTTTGCCGCTCGAGGTCCAACTCGACATGGCCAGAAAGTAGGTGTTGTTGCCCTTGTCGTAATAGACCTCGTCCGAGCCACCAGCCTGGTTGAACGTAGCTAAGACGTTCCCGTTGGTCGCCTTCATGACGATGGAAATCATCTGGGTGCCCGTCGGTCCGTCACCACTGCATCCGAGCAGCAGGTTCTGTCGTGGACCCAACGTCAAACCATGCGGGAAACAAGGCACGCCCGCCGCTGAGCCAGTGCCAACCGTATCATAAATTTTTTCAACCGACTTGTTTTTTGGATCGATCACATAAATCGCGCCGTTGAGATGATCGGATGTGCACGGTACGGCGAGATAAAATCGATTCGAAGCATGATCGTACACCGGTTGCTCGATTCCGCACCCCTCGGCTTCGGGGAGGTTGATCTTTCCGACCACTTTGATGTTGGCGGCGCTGTTGGACACGCTGATAAATGTCAGGAAGAGGTCTAGATCATCATCATTAGCGATCAAGATTAACTGATCGTCCGGGTCGTACGCCAATTCGTCGGCCCTACGCTGGCCTCCGACATCCACCGTTGCAAACGGGCTATTGCTCGTCGGAATACCGTTTTTGTCCAGCTGATGTACGAGCACGTTCGAGGTACCCGTACAAGTCACGGTAGTCGTCCCGCTACACTGAACGCCGTCGCCCGACCAGAGTTGATGGATATTGCCGTTGTTAACTACTAAGATTCCATTGGGTCCAGAGTTGTTTGCGACTGTTGCACTGGTCGGCTGAATACCGACAAAGCCGCCAGCCAAACCCACCGCGGTTTCCTTTACCGTATCGAATACATCAACACCGGCATTATTGCGGTCGGCAAGATACAATTTCTGCGTTTCGACGTCGAACCAACTGATATCGACGCTCCAACGCGCACTCGGGCTGACGTCGAGGCCGACAACTTTGCCTTGACATGGATCGTTCGCTGTAATGGTAGGGGGCGGAGGAACTTGCGGCAGCACCAGGACACCGCCTTGGATAACGCAGTTGGACGTAATACGCTTTCCTCTGACGCCGAAATCTGCGCTATTATCGGACGCGGAATCGGCGCGCGCCATTCCGATGCCGGCTATCAGGACAGCGGATAAAACAAATGAGGACGACCTTAAGTAAAACTTTCCTGTTGTTTTCATGAAATCTCTCCTTAGAAATGACAGATGCGAATACTAAGCTGGTATCCAAACACTCAAGGAGCTACTGAAAATCAGCCAGGAACGGAATCGCGCGGTAAACTGACGTGATAAAGGTGTGTTCTTGCTTTCTCGAGGCGAGAGAGAGCGCGCAACTCAATGATTTGGTAACGCACTCGGTCCGAAGAATCGTGTAGCGTTAGCAGGCGATGATCGTTCTCGAAAATTTCGAATCGTTCAGGGAGCGGGTCGATTTTCGCCACCGCTCCGAGCTCCGCGTCGATGACAAATCGATCGAAAGACCTTGTCAGAGAGGCTAGATTGGAACCGTCGAGATCGAGAAGATTGAAAGCGATGAAGACAAATACGAAAGGCATGCACGCGATGCAAGCGGCGCGCCGCACTTGCGAGGTAAATCCCAGTCCCAGTAGCTTCACCGAAGTCGTCAAACCTTTCAGTGATCACCTCTTATGGCTGCCCGTCTATAATATCGAAACGAGCATCCTGTCAATGGTATGGCAAAATAATTTTTTTGCGATAGTTTTACTCGAGGATCGGTCGAATTAAGCTTGTGACATCCAGAAATGCATTCATTGGTTTAGTCGCTGTCGCTCTGGTTGATCTCGCAATGGTCGCCAGTGCTGATCGCGCGGTTGTCATCGAGGACTGGATGGCAAATCGGGTGAGCCAACGAGGGATTCCGTCCGGCTGGACAGGCGAGGGGTTCGGACGGCGCGCCGATTACGATTTTACCATCGAGCAAGCGGGTGAGGCGCGTGTTCTGCATTTAAAGAGCAATGACGAGCATTCGACGATTGTGAAAGATATTACGGGCAAAGTCCGTTTGAAAGAAACTCCGATTCTGGAGTGGACGTGGAAGGCCAATATTCTGCCGACGGGTGGCGATGTGCGACACAAAAACACAACGGATATCGCCGCCCAACTTTACATTATATGGCCGCGCTTTCCCGCGCTGCTGCGCTCGCGGATTATCGGCTATGTCTGGGACGCGACAACTCCAGCCGCTACGATGGTGAAAAGCGAAAAGACCGGGACGGTAACATTCATCGTGCTGCGATCCGGAACAAAAGATCTCGGCACGTGGCTGACTGAACGTCGCAATGTGGCTGAGGACTACAGAGACATATTCGGCGAATTTCCGGAAGATCCAACAGCGATCTCGATTTCGATCGATTCGAATGATACGCACTCAACGGCGGAGTCCTTTATGGGTCCGATTTTTTTTCGTCAACGTTAAAAGCCTCTCAGTTCGCCGCAGTCAAAGCCAAATTTTACAAGTGCAGAGGACAAATGACTAGTCCAAGGGAACATGCTCTTAGCAAGGTTCCAGAAGTTACGCTCATCTTCTGGCTTATCAAAATCGCTGCTACGACGCTCGGCGAAACTGCCGGCGATGCTGTGTCCATGTCAATGAACTTGGGCTATCTTGTGAGCACAGCGATCTTTGGAACGATTTTCATCGTCACCGTCATTGCGCAAATTCGGGCACAGGGATTCCATCCGTTTCTCTATTGGATAACGATTATCGCGACAACGACGGTCGGCACGACACTGGCAGATTTCGCCGATCGATCTCTGGGCATTGGCTATGCCGGCGGTACTTCGGTTCTCATCGTACTTCTCCTGGGGTCGCTGCTCGTTTGGTATTTATCCCTCGGTTCGATTTCGATCGACAGCATAACCACTCCAAAAGCCGAGCTGTTTTACTGGGTAACGATTATGTTTTCCCAAACGCTTGGCACTGCGCTCGGCGATTGGACAGCGGATTCGGCCGGTCTCGGGTATATCGGCAGCGCGGTGTTGTTTAGCAGTATGCTGGCTGTTGTTTGTGCATTTTACTATTGGAGTTCTATTCCTCGCACGCTGTTGTTTTGGACTGCCTTCGTTCTGACACGACCGCTCGGCGCTGTCGTTGGAGATTTCCTGGATAAGCCGCTCGATGCTGGTGGACTGGCCCTCAGCCGCTATACTGCATCGGCTGTTCTCTTCGTATTCATCATGGCCTGCATCTTGATTTTTTCCCAAAGAGCTTCAAAACAAGCTCATTGATTTTCCAAAGCGATAAAGCACAACGGGGGCGTTCGCGAGAAAAGGCCGCCGGCCAGTGCAGTGGCGTGAGCGCTCCACAGTTTGGCTCTAACAAAGGATTGAGCTACAAAGTCGGACTGAGAATACCGGCCTGATTACCAAGATCGGAGAAAAGTAGTCCTATGCAGAATCGGCTTTGTCGTTTGCTCACGAATTTGTTCGTCGTCGGAATAGCAAGCTCTTTCTCGCTTGCGGCGCCAGCGCTCGGCGCGGAGTCGATCAAGTTCGCGCTGCCGGGGAATTCGATGGGTTATTTGCCTCTGTTTGTTGCGGTGCATCGAGGATTTTTCAAGGATGAGGGCCTCGATATCGAGCTGCCGCGGTTAATTCCCGCGATGGCGCAGAATGCTTTATTGGCCGGCGAGGTGCAGTATCACGGCCTCGCCGACTCGGGGTTGCGGCTCGCGGCCCGCGGACTGCCGATCAAAGCGATCTTCTATGGCGCCGACCGGCCAATGTATTATCTGGTTGCACAGAAGGAGATTCATTCGGTTCCCGAGCTGCGCGGCAAGAGAATCGGGGTCAGCCAGTTCGGCGGCACGTCGGATCTGTCGGCGCGCTTGGCGCTGCAACATTTTGGCGTCGAGCCGGAAAAAGACGCCCTGCTCATACAAATCGGCGCGGAGGGCACGCGGATGGCGGCACTGCGCGCCGGTTCTGTCAGCGCGATTATTGTTCCGGTGCCCGCCGTCGCAATCCTCAAGCGGGAAGGCTACAACGAAGTTTCCTTTGTAGGAGACGTGGTGGAATTCGCAAGCAATGGCTACAGCACGACGGATCAGCGCATTAAAGAACATCCGCAGGAAGTCAAAAAAGTCGTGCGGGCGCTCTATCGAGGCTTGCGCTATGCCAAAGAGAATCCCGCCGGGACCATCGATGTCATCCAGAAAGAATGGAAAGTCGACGCCGAGATTGCCAAAGGCTCCTACCAGGCGATCGTGAAGGCGCTTAACGACGACGGCATCATCGGTGAAAAGCAGCTGAAAATTCATTTCGATCTGATCCGGCGGGTGGAGAAAAACATCGGCGAGATTCCGGTCAGCAAAGTTGTCGATTTCACCTTGCTTCGAGAAGTGAAGCGCGAAGCCAGTGGAAAATGAACGATCGCTTTTGCTATTGCGATTCGTAGGGCGCGTATGGCATAGCCGCGTGCGTTTCACACCACTCGGCAGATAGACGGTAGGAATTAGCAGTCCGCATGCGGGACGACCCTAGAACCGCGCTACGCAAAAAGCTACTGCGGCGCTTGATTTGGAAGGCGCCGCTCATATTTCTGCTGGTGTTCTTCGCAGTCTGGTGGCAGATGCGAACGGAGCGCGCAACCCAGCCATCGTCGAACGCAGGCTCAAAAGCAGCGCTGTTCACCGGCAGCTGGAATGGCGAAGTGATTTATCCGTGGGGAGAAAAACATAACGAGGAGTTCTTCTTTCAGCCCGAAGGCGACAAGCTCTTCGGCAGCGCTTCCTTTCTCGGGATGAAACGCGGCATCGAGGACGGCAAAATCGACGGCGATGAGTTATCTTTTTTTGTACGTTTCGATGAAGTTTCGGGTACGCAAACCGTACAGCACAAAAACTATTATTGGGGGCAAATTACCGATAGCCGAATTTCGATGCGTCTCCAGGATTCCCGGGGCAACCCGCCGGTGGATTTCGTTTTAAACAGGACCGGCGTGGGTGGGTGATGGTGGTTGACTGTTCATGATTTCCCGGTTACGCGAAGACGATTGCTTCGTGTCTACTTCGAAAAGCTGGAGAAAGATCTCTCACATTCGTTCGAGATGACATGCATTGTCATTCCGAGCGGATGCGAGGAATCTTTCTTATAGGATGTTCATTGTGTGTGGCGAGCGTAAGCTCAAGACTCGCTTCGTAGTGTGAAAATTTTGTCCCATGGTATGGCACTGTCTCGCTTAACTTGACCGTCACGTGCTCAGCCGATATTCTCGGCGGAACAGCGAGCCAGACCCGTGGATCAGGAAATAATTTCCCGCCTGAAAAAGCGCATCATTGCCGATGGCCTGGATGCGATTGTCGCCATTTCCCCGGAGAACGTGACCTATGTATCCGGCTTCGTGGTTCCTTCGCAATCGTTGATGCGCTGGCGCCATGCCGCCTGTATTCTAACTGCGGATGGGCAGGTGTCGATGATTGCCATCGATATGGAAGCGACCACGGTCAAGGCGCATGCCGGGATCGACGATCTGCGCATCTATCGCGAGTTCACGGACGATCCGATGGACACGCTTGCTGAAGCATTGAAAGATTTGAAACTGGAGCGCAGCAAGATCGGCATCGAGCTTGAGTTTTTGCCTGCCAAGGACTTCAGCACCTTGCAAAAAACGCTTCCGAGCGTTCAATGGAGCGCTGCGGATGGAATTTTCAACAAGGCGCGGCAGATCAAAACGCCCGGCGAACTCGCGCTGCTTCGCGGCTTGAACAAGCTCACCGATCGCGCCATCGGGCAGGCGTTGCGCTCCGCCAAAGTCGGCATGAGCGAGATGGAGTTGGCGGGGACATTGCTGAGCGCGCTTTTCGCCGGAGGCGCGGAGAGCTACAAGCTCATGATCATCGCTTCCGGAGAGCGCAGCCAATTTCCCAATGTCGGTCCGAGCGCGCGGCAGTTACGTCACGGCGATATCATCCGAATGGAAATTTTCGGCCAGAAGAATGGCTATCTTACAGGAGTATGTCGCACCGCGGTGGTTGGCGACGCCACGCCGGAGCAGTATAAGATCTGGTCCAACCTGATCGAGTGCAAATATCTCGTCATGGAGTTGATCAAACCCGGCGCAAGCTGTCCGGAGATCTACCGCAAATTCCTGCAGAAGTTTGGCGAGCTCGGCTTCGAGCCCATCAGCTTTGTGGCCCACGGTATCGGTCTACACCTGCACGAAGAGCCTTACATGGGGCGATACGGCAACGAGACTGTGGCGGCGGGAATGGTCGGCGCGTTCGAGCCGCTCGTCTATATCCCGGGCAGATTCGGCATGCAGAACAAAGACATGTTCTGTGTGACGGAGCAGGGCTGCGAACTGCTTTCCGACGTGACGCCCACGGATGATCTGTTGCGAGTGGGCTAATCAGATGAAGATCACTCAGATCGAAACCATTCCGATTCGTTTGCCGACGCGCCGGGTGCACCAGTGGGCGAGTCTGACGACGCCCATTGGGGTTTACGTCATCATCAAGCTGTACACGGACGAGGGATTGATCGGTCTTGGCGAAGCGCCGGTGTTAAAAGACTGGGGCGGCGATCATGGCAAATACTTCGGCGAGACGCCGCAAACCACGATTCATGTCATCAACGATATTCTCGCGCCGGCGCTCACCGGCCAGGACCCGTGCAGGTTCGAGGCGCTGCACGCACTGATGGACAAAGCGGTAAAAGGTTATCCCTATTGCAAGGCGGCCATCGATGCGGCGCTCTATGATGTCGCTGGTAAAAAATTTGCCATTCCAGCGTACCAATTGTTGGGCGGGCTGGTACGCGAGCGAGTGCCGATCGCGCACAGTCTCGGGTTGATGGAGATTGACAAAGCCGTGGACGAGGCGATCCAAGCCAAAGCCGAGGGCGTAAAGACGATCAAGCTGAAAGGCGGGGTCGAGCAGAAGCGCGACATCGAGCTGGTTCGACGCATCCGTGAAGCGATCGGTCCCGAACTCAACATTTGCGTCGATGCCAACCAAGGATATCCGACGGCGAAGGCGGCCGTGAAAATAACCAAGGCGATGGAAGAGTATAACTTGCTTTACATGGAGCAACCGGTCGAAGGCATCGATCACATGGCCGAGGTGGCGCGCCGCGTGGATACGCCGATCATGGCCGACGAAAGCGCCTGGACGCCTCAGGACGTGATCGAGATTGTCCAGAAAAAAGCTGCCGACATGATTTCCATCTACACCACCAAGCCCGGCGGCATGTTCAAAGCCAAGCAGGTTGCAGCGGTGGCCGAGGCAGCGGGCTTGAAATGCAATGTCAACGGCTCGGTTGAAACCGGCGTGGGGAACGCGGCAAATCTTCATTTGGCTGCCTCGACCGGCATCGTTACCTACGGCTGCGTGGTACCGGTTTCAACACCTAAGGATAAGGGTAAAGGCGGCATCGCCGGGATCTATTATCAAGACGATATCATTACGGAGCCGTTCGAGTATTCCAACGGTGATGTGATTGTTTCATCCAAGCCCGGTCTCGGCATCGAGCTCGACGAAGACAAGTTGAAGCATTACCGAATCGCGTGAGACGCACGGGCGCAGCATGCTGCACGCCTACACTGACCCGTAACGGCCTCTCTCTGGCCACCAAGAAATAATTTCATGAGCATGCATAAAATTGCGGTTTTGGGCGCCGGCAACGGCGGGTGCGCCGCTGCTGCGGATCTTACCTTGCGCGGGTTCGAAGTGCGGCTGTTCGCGCGCTCCGAAGCGGCAATTGCGAAACTGGCCAAGGTGGGTGCCATCGAATTGATCGAAGGTGGCACGAGTAGAAAAGCCGCGCCGTTTTTCATGAGCCCTCATTTGCCGCCAGTGGTGCAAGACGTCGATTTGATCGTCATCGCGACGCCGGCGGTCGGACATGAGTACCTGGCGCGGGGCTTGGCGAATTATCTGGCCGATGGTCAATGCATTCTGCTCAATCCCGGCCATACCGGCGGGGCGCTCCATTTCGCGAATCTACTACGCGCATTCGGCTGCCAAGCCGACGTGCGCCTCTGTGAAACTGTGACGCTGACCTATATCTGCCGGATGCCTGGACCCGCGCGCGTCGAAGTTTATCGGCGCACAACAAATCTCCGCTGTGCCGCGTTTCCCGGGAAATATACGGCGGCGTTGATAGATCAGATCAAGCAGGTGTTCCCGAACATCATCGCTGCGGCGAATGTATTGGAAACCGGCTTTTCTAATATCAACGCAATCATGCATCCTGCAGGCATGGTCGGTAATGCCGGCTGGATCGAGAAAACTGGCGGAGACTTTCTCTATTATCGCGAGGGCATCACACCTGCGATCGGTGCATGGATCAATGCCGTAGACGCCGAGCGCTTGAAGATCGTTCGAGCGCTCGGTCTGCAGGCGCTGCGGTTTGTCGATATCTTTTATCAGGCGGGACTGACGACCGAAGCAGGGCGCGACTCCGGTTCGGCATACCAGGCGATTCACGAGAGCGGCCCAAACCAGACGATCAAAGCGCCGGCATCGCTCGATCACCGCTACATCAAAGAGGACGTGGGCTACGGCCTGGTGCCGATGGCGGAGATCGGCAAACTGCTCGATGTGCGCACGCCGGTCATGGATGCGCTGATCACGCTGGCTTCGACGGCGCTGGGTTTAGATTTTCGTACCGAAGGTTTGACACTGGAGAAAATGGGGCTTGCGAAGATTCGGTCCGATGATTTGCAAAAAATTCTGATGAATGGCTTCTAGTGCAAGTCGAGCCCGCAGCATGTCATTCTGAGGAGCCTGCGACGAAGAATCTGTTCTTTGGACTGTAGCGCGAAACCAGATCCTTCGCCTGCGGCTCAGGATGACACAATGAACTAAAATGCTGCTAGCAAATTTGTCCAAAGTGTATGCACAAGTAGGAGAAATCAGATGCGTGTAGGTCTTTGCTTTGACGGTTTTTATTCCATTCAGGAAATGATCGAGCTCGCTCGATTGGCCGATGAAATCGGCATGGAGTCGATCTGGATGTCGGATCATCTCTGCTTTCGCGATTCGCTGACGACCTCCATGGCGCTGCTCGCATCGACGCGCAAAATTAAAGTTGCGCCGGCGCCCATGAGCCCATATTCCCGCTCGGTGATTATTTCGGCGATGTCGGTGGCTACGCTCGATGAATTTGCTCCCGGCCGCGTGATTGCGAGCCCAGGCACCGGCAATGCTGCGGCATTGAAGGAAGCCGGCATTGAATCGCCGCACCCGCTCCAAACCATGCGCGAATACGTCGAAGTTCTACGCCGCCTGCTCAAAGGCGAGACGGTGCAGTATCGGGGCAAAATCATTCAGATCAACGGCGCGAAGATGGGGTTTGTGCCGGCGGTGACGATTCCCATGTATATCACCGCGGTGCGTTCGCGCATGCTCCAGTTGGGTGGAGAGATCGGTGACGGGGTGTTGCTGTCTGCCGGTTGCGCCCCGGGGTACATTCAAAAATGCGTCGGCGATATCGGTCGAGGAGCCGAAAAGGCCGGCAAAAAATTAAAAGACGTCGATGTCGCCGGGTTTGTCACCGCGTCGGTGGCTGACGATCCGCGCGAAGCGATCGAAGCCAATAAAATGTTTCTCGCTTACATTTTTCGCAATACGCACCACGCCGAAAACATTCGCCTCGGCGGCGGCAAGGTGGATCAAGAAGCGCTGGCGGCGGCGGTGGCCAAGCGCGATTGGGAGACGGCGAAGAGATTCATCAGTGACGAGGTCGTTTTCGCTCACTCGGTGGCGGGCACGCCCGCCGAGTGCCGGCGCCAACTCGAGCGCTTTACGACTGGCGGCTTGAATCTGCCCGTGGTCTTGCCCATTGGAACACAGGAAGCGCGCAAACAGGTGGTGCGCATGGTTCGACAGGTGGCGGCCTGAAAGATATTGTCTCGAATCTGGCTTTTCTTTTAATTAGAGCCAATTTGTAATCGTTTCATCAGGGAGGCTGATTATGGCGACAGCTAAGTGGCGATGGCTGGTGCTTTTTGCGCTGGTCGTTTGTATGCCGGCTCAGACTTGGGCGCAGGGCGCCAGCGTCGATGCAGGCAGGAAAGAGGGCAAAGCGGTCATTTATGGCACCGTTGTGCCACAGGTGATGGGACAAATCCAAAGTGGCTTTGAAACCAAATACGGCATCAAGACCGAATATTGGCGCGCCGACGCGACCAAGGTGATGGATCGGGTTTTGACCGAATGGCGCTCGGGAAAACCCGGCTTCGACATCGTGATCGGCGCGCGCGGGCCTCTCGCTCTGGGCAAGGAGGAGCGGGTGTACGCTAAATATAGTCCGGCTGCGGCGGCGAATTTTCCGGCAAAATTCAAAGACAAGGACGGACAGCTGATTGCGTGGCGCATCACGCCGGTGGGAATTCTTTACAATACCGAATTGGTCAAGGCCGGCGAGGCGCCCAAATCCCTCGATGAGCTGCTTGATCCAAAGTGGCAAGGAAAAATCAGCATGCCTGACCCGTCGCGGCATGCGAGCACGGCGCAGTATTTATGGAATCTGCAGCAGGTGAAAGGCGACAAATGGATGGATTTTGCCAAAGGACTGGCCAAGCAGAAGCCGATGCTCGTAGAATCTTATTCCACTGTGCCCAATACCCTCGTGCGCGGCGAAGCTCATCTCGGCATCAGCTACATTCAATACACGGGGCAAGTCAAAGGGCCGCTTGGCTTTGCATCCATCGAGCACGTGTTCGCCGATCCTAGCGATGCGGCGCTAAGCGCCAAGGCCATGAACCCGAACGCCGCAAAGCTCTTTATTGAATATTTATGCTCCGCCGAGGGCCAGAAAAAGGTTGCCGAGACCGGCGAATTTGTCCTCTCCCCCGGAGTTTTCCCGGCGATCAAAGGCGCCGACAAAATCATGTCGAATCTTTATATGATGGAGGATCCGAGCGCCGAGATGCTGGCGAAGATTCAAGGGGAATTTCGTCAGATGTTTCTTACCAAATGATGACGCGGCTCGGGACGCGTTATTGACTTAAATAAGACGGGTCGCTAATTGTGATGCTGTTTCGAGGTCTAAGGAGGTAATTGTGAATAGATACATCAAGCGAGGGTCGGTCCTGCTGGCCGTGGTTGTTCTCGGCGCCATGACGTTCGCCAAAGATATATTCGCCCAAGCGGGCAATCCCGATGCCGCTAAAAAAGAAGCGAAAGTGGTTGTCTATGGCTCAGTGCCGCCCCAATCGATGGAAGGCCTGCACCAAGCGTTCAAAAAGAAATACGGCGTTGAGGTCGAGTACTGGCGCGGCTCCTCCACGCAAGTCTCCGAGCGCGCGTTGACCGAATGGCGCGCCGGCAAACCCGCCTTCGACATCGCCGAAGGAAATCGCGGCGTGCAGTTAATCATGAAAGACGAAGGATTGTTTCAGAAATTCATTCCGCCGGCATCGGAAAAATTTCCCGATCGGTTCAAGGAAAAAGATGCTTTGATCACGCCCTGGCGCGTGCTGCCGATCAGCATGCTTTATAACACCGAGATGGTGAAAAGCGCGGATCTGCCGAAAACTTTCGACGATTTGCTCAATCCGAAATGGATGGGAAAAATTTCCATCCCGGATCCGACTCGCCATACGACGACGGCGCAGTTTTTGTGGAATCTGCGGAAATTCAAAGGTGACAAGTGGCTCGACTACGTGAAAGCCTTGGCCAAGCAAAAGCCGGTGTTGGTGGAATCCTTGGCGCCGGTCACGACGACGATTATCAAGGGCGAAGCGCTGGTGGGCATCACCTACATCAAGTATATCAAGCAATACAAGGGACCGGTGGATTACATCCCGATGGATCAGTACCTGACCGATCCGAATTATCTGAGCCTCAGCGCCAAAGCGATGCATCCCAATGCGGCGAAGCTTTATATCGATTTTGCCTGCTCCGCTGAAGGGCAGAAGGAAATCGCCGAAGACGGCGAATTCGTTTTGGCTCCCGGCGTCTATCCGCCGATCAAAGATGCGGACAAAGTCGCTCCGAAGATGGTTTTTATGGATAACCCATCCGAGGCAGAATTCAAAAAACTGATGAGCGGAACCTTTCGCGATATCTTTTTCTCCAAATAGGTCGGCTGATTTGTGGTTGACCGCCGAAGAGGGCTCGCCATACGTGGCCGGCCCTTTTTTTTATCGCCGAGCCCAATATTTGATGATGAGAAAGGATAGCATCCGGCGTTGCTAAGCCGCCTGGCAAATTCGTTTCGGCGCGAGCCGCAGCTGGCGCTGGTGATTTCGATCGCCCTGATTATCGGGTTCCTCAGCTTGTCGCCGACGCTGATGCTCTTCTACGGCAGCTTTCGCAGTAAGCCCCTCGGCGTGCCGGGCGCGGGATTCACTCTCGCGCATTACCTGTACGCTTACACCGATCCGACCACTTATGAGCTTTTGCTGAATTCATTCATCTTTGCCGCCGGCTCGTCGATTGTCGCAACGATTCTGGCAACCGTGCTGGCCTGGATCGCAATCCGCACCAATGCGCCGCTTAGAAGAGTTTTTGAGCTGACCGCGATCGTGCCCAATATTTTTCCGCCGGTGATGCTCGCGGTTTCCTGGACCGTGCTGTTGAGTCCGCGCACCGGACTCATCAACCGCGCCTTGATGCAGCTGTTGAGCCTGGAAAACGCGCCGCTCAATGTTTATTCGCTCTGGGGAATGATCTTTGTCGAAGCGCTGATCACGACGCCGCTGGCTTTTTTGCTGGTATCGGCATCGCTCTACTCGATGGATCCATCGCTCGAGGAATCCGCTCGGGTGGCGGGCTCGAATAATCTGCAGATCGCTTGGCGCATTACGTTGCCCATCATTCGACCCGCGCTTCTGGGCGCCGTGATGCTCAACTTCGTCCGCGCCATCGAGAGCTTCGATACCCCGGCGATTATCGCTCTGCCCGCAAGGATCGAGGTGTTTACCACGAAGATTTACCGCGAGGCGGTGGGAGCTTTCCCGCCGAATCAAAATCTGGCGGCCGCCTACGGGGTGTCGCTGCTGCTGGTGACCATGGTGTTCGTTTATCTTTATCGCGTCTTGACGCAACGCAGTGAACGCTACGTGACAGTCACGGGGCGTGGCTATCGGCCGACGCTGGTCGATCTGGGAAAGTGGCGCTATCCGGCAGCGGGCCTCGCGATATTGGTTCTCGTACTGATCGTCGTGCTGCCCTTCTTAGTGCTCATCTATGTGTCGTTTGTCTCCTACATTCATGTGCCCGGGCCGAAAACCTGGGAGCTGTTGACCCTCGACAACTACCGCACCAATTTGACCGATACTCGTACCTACCGCGCGCTGCAAAACAGCATTTTTCTGGCTACCGGAGGTGCGACATTGTGCATGCTGCTAGCGGCGCTCACCGCATGGGTGACGACGAAGACGAGAGTGGCCGGGCGCGGCATCATCGAAGGGCTCACGTTTATTCCATGGGCATTCCCTGGAACGGCGCTGGCCATCGGTCTGCTCTGGACTTACGTCTACGTTCCTTTGCCGATCTACGGAACGCTCTGGATTTTGTTGATCGGCTACATCACTCGATTTCTCCCGTACGGTCTGCGCTCGATGACGAGCACGATCGTGCAGTTGCATGATGATCTGCCCCAGGCGTCCATGGTCTGCGGGGCGAGTTTCCTGACGACTTTCCGTCGCATCATGCTGCCTTTGCTGCGCCCTGGTTTTGTTGCGGGCTGGATCATTTTGGCGACCATTTTTTTGCGCGAGTTCAGCACATCGATTTTTCTTTATTCGCCGGGTTCCGAGCCGCTCGGACCGCTGCTCTATCATTTTTACGTCGACGGCAACCTCGGACCGATGTGCTCGTTGGCCTTGATCGTCAGCGTGGTTTGTATCACGCTGATCGTGATTGCGCGTAGGCTCGGCGGAGGCACTGAAATCGAGGGTCGTTGATCAACCTGAGTCGTGCAGTTCGAGCCGAGAAACCCCATGGATGCTGGAACGGCAAAAAAGTTAATCGAAAAAAATCTTGCTTACGACGAGGTCAAGCGGCTGACGGTCAAGTTGGTGCAATACCCGAGCCCGCAAACCGAGTTGCTCGAGAGTGAGCCTCAGGTGCTGGCGTTCATTCGAAATGTCATCAAGCCCGAGTTGGAGCAATCCGGTTTGAAGCCCTTCGTGGATAAACAGGGAAATCTGATTTTGCACATCAAAGGGCGACAGAACTCCGATCGCTTGATGCTCGTTGGCTATGGCATGTGCGCGGCGCCGAGCACGATGCAAAATCCTTATTCCGGGGAGATCGTCGACGGCGCGCCGTACAAACTCGACGGTGAGTGCGTGTGGGGCCGCGGCGCCTGCGAGCAAAAGGGCAGTCTGGCGGCGATGCTCGCTGCGATGAAATTTATCGGTGCCAGTAAAGTGGAACTGCCCAGCGATCTCTATTTAGTCGTCAGCACGGCCGGCGAAACCGGCCGCCATAATTCTCTCGCTTACGTCCTGGACCATGGCGGTGTTCAAGTGGACTGGTGCATCATCGATGGACCGCCGGAAATTCAACTTGGCAACAAGGGGCGGGTGGACGTGCTCGTCGTCGTGCGCGGCAAGCAGGCGCATAGCAGCCGTCCCTGGGAAGGCGTCAACGCCATCGAGGGCGCCATGAAAGTTTTGGAAAAATTACAACGGCTGATGCCCTATCCCGAGGAGAAATCTCATCCCGAGCTGGGCAAAGTCAGCTTGACACCCAATGCCATCGAGAGCTTTCCCAAGGCTACGCACACGATTCAAAGCGAATGCCGCATCATGTTCGACCGGCGTCTGTTGCCCGGTGATGATCCGACGCACGCGATTGAGCAGATAAAAAATGCCATCGGCAAAATAGAACCGTTCGAAATCGCAGTCGAGGCGCGCGATTTCATGTATCCCAGCGAAGTCAGCAAAGAGGCCGAAGTCGTGCAGGCTCTAGAGCACGGCATTCGTTCGATGCTCGGCTACGAGCCGAAATTCAGCTTCTCGACTGCAGCAAACGATACGGGGCTATTTAATTTTCGCGGTATTCAGGCGATCAACTACGGCGCGCGCCACATCCGCTTCCAGCACACCGATCACGATTTGGTGCCGCTTAACAGCGTCTTCGATGCGGCGAAGGTGTTTGCGTTTTTAGGGATACATCGCTGACGCGGTGTTCAAATCGTTCGCCCCAACCTATTTCCTCCCCCGCGGGCCGCGGGGGAGGATTGAAGGAGGGGGTCCACCAATTTACTTCTCTTCGTGCTTTCGTAGCATTCTCAGGTAGTATTCCCATAGATTAATCATTGCGTCCGGACGGTAGATACGTTTTCGTTTGAGCAGCGCGTCGGCGTCCGTCGCCCACGAGAACGCGCCCATGGAAGCCGCGGCGACCTGGGTTTTTGCGCTGTGTTCGAGCAGCACTCCCCGAATGCACGCCTCTTCGATGGAAGTGCCTGCGACGACGATCCCATGGTTCCGTAGCAGGACGATTTTGTGCTCGCCTAAAAGTTTGGTGACGGCAATGCCTTGCTCCGCTGTGACGATTAGATCGGAGGACTCCTCGAATTTGTTCAGCGCCGGGGGATAAAACGCGCAGCTCAGGTTGGTAATCGGTAGTAAACGATGTTCCGATGACGCAATGAGCGTCGAATAGGTCGGATGGGTATGAATCACACAGCGAATTTCAGGGTGGGCACGGTAGACTTCGCTATGGATGGGAAACTCGTTATGCCGTTTGCGTTTGCCCGCCAGCGTATTGCCTTCGAAGTCGATCAGCACCAGATCTTCCTCCGTGACTTCCTCAAGACCAATCCCGGAGCCTTTGATCCAGTATTGTCCGGGGGTGTCCGTCAGCGCCGAGACGTGACCATAAATCATATCGTTGTGGCCCTGCATGGCGAGGATTCGACAGGCGAGGGCGAGCTTCTCTTGCAAGTTCATTCATTTCCTCCTAACAGCGTGCGCAAACAAGTCTTTGTGAAATTGAAAGCAGAGTATCGAAGAGGCGGAAGAAGTGTCAAATGCAGGTTGCGATTGAATTAAGGAGGATTCTCTTTCACGCACTCATTGAGTCATCCGGAGAGATTAGAAGTGACGAAATTTACACCGTGTCATTCCGAGGGAACCGAGAAATCTTTCTCCATAACGATTTATAGCGCAACGACAAACCTGCAGAGGCGAGGTTGAATGCTCAAGGGTACAAATCGGTGAACCGAGAACGGCGGCAGGCCCGCGCCTGCCGCCGTCATGAATAAAGCTAAGAGAAGATTAGCGGTGCGCCCAATAGGGGTGATCGTCGCGGTAGTATCTGCCGAACACGCGACTCGGGTGCTCGAGAATTTCACGTTTCACTGACGGGTGTCGCTTCAAAAACTTCTCCAAATCGTCGTGCTTGTCCAAATATCTCTTGCTGCTGACCAGATTGGGATTGGCGCGCAGTTCGGTAGACACCTTCGGATGATCCTGCAAAAAATCATGGAACTGGCGGACTTCGTCTCGCAAGCTGCTCCAAGCCGCCCCCGGAGTGCCAAGGACCGACAAGACAAGTGTGAGAATCAATGCTGCTGACGAACCGTACCAAAGGGTCTTTTTTGTTTTCATCGGCTTATCTCCTTCCGCTCGTTTAGACGTCGGCACACGAATTTTGTTTAAGCCGCCCGGTCTGCCGCCGGACAGCTCTAAAAACATGCGGCCTATTATAGGCTATCGGATGAACAGATGTGCGCCGTGCGTCAGACGGGCATTGAGGAGCCTTGGAGTAGCGCTCTTGGCTTTGAGAACAGCGGAGTAGGGGGATGGGCCAAATTGACGGAGCCAGTCTACCAGCGGGCTCGACGGATCGCGCGCAGCGAAAAATTCCAACCTGTGGGGGCCAACGCTGAAACACAGTCCTTCAGCGTGGAGCTCCGACGAGGTGACTGCGGCCGGTTTTTTCGCCAGCAGGGAACTATACCACTTTTCGATCGACTCAAGTTCGGCGGCTGCAACGGTGACCTTTTCGATGCCGGCAACTTGATTGGGATGTTCAAAGTTTTGCGGAACACGCTCACTTCTCGGCGTCAGATCCTCGATCAAAAATGGCGCGACGCCTCGCTGGCTGCCGCTCACAAGCGAGAGCAACCATTTCAGCTCATAACCGTCTGGCCGCTTTCGCGCCCACGGCACCGGGTCGTTGATTTCGACGCCAGCATCGCGCAATTTCTTGGTATCGCCGCGCAGATCGTCGGTCTGCAAACAAAAATCGACGAACCGCTCGCCTTTGCCGAGAGGCCCCCACCAGCGGTGAGCCGGCGCTTCCCGGTAGAAGGCGATAATTTCGAGATAGGAGCCGTCTTCAAACGCGATGAGTGCATTATGGCTGCCGACGGGATGCTGTCCGCCGGCGACGACATTGAACCCGAGCTCCCGATAGTCCCGAGTCGCTTGATCCAGGTCTTTGACGACGATGACCAGGTGATCAATTCCCTGAATCATAAAAGAGTGATTCCGTCCGTGCTCATATCGAGGCGATCAGCGAAGTTTAAGCTCTTGTTGAACATCGCGAAGAAAGCTCAAATCAGTGATCTGCGCCGGCTGAATCTCTTTTTGAACTTTGCTGGTTGCCTTTGCCTGAATGATCGCGGCCTGCATGGCAGCGTCCGTCGCGCTGCCGTCACGGCTCATGGTCTTGACGATCAGGTCGTAGCTTTTCTCTGCCTGCTTGCGATCCAATTTCCAAAATCGCTGTGCGAACGTGGTGACTTGGTCAGGCTGCTGGCGAATGAAGACCAACGATTTGACGATTGCGCGAACCATTTTCTTGACCTGGTCTGGACGATCTTTAATGCGCTTTTCGCTGGTTCCTAAAACGCCGAGAAGACTGTCCTCCATGAAATCGCCGCTGAATACCAACAGACGAAATCCCTGTGCTTCCGCCTTGAGATCATTGGGCGGTGTGACAATAGCGCCGGCGACGGTTCCGCTTTGCATGGCAGCCATGCGCTGGGGCTGATCGCCCAAACCGACCGTGGTGATATCGCGATCGGGATTGAGGCCGTAATGTTTGACAATCTCTCGGGCGGTAAAATCGGTGGTGGTTCCGGGCGTCGAGATTGCGATCGCTTTGCCCTTAAGGTCCGCCACGGTTTTTATTTCTGGACGCACAATCAACGACAGCGAGGGCTTCACACCGATCGCAGCAAGCATTTTGATGGGCATTCCGAGCACGGGGGAGCGCACCGTGGCGTCGGCGGAAGTGGTGTAGCCAAGCTCGCCAGCGAGCAAAGCGGCGACCACGACGTTACCCGAGACTCGGACGAGTTGCACGTCGAGTCCCTCTTCACGGAACTGCCCGAACTCGCGGCCGACGAAGGCGGGAAAATGACTCATGGCCGTGGCTGGATAGCCGAGCGTGACGCGCTCGAGCTGCGCCTGCGCGGGACTCGGCAGGAACCAGAAGGCAATGCCAAACAGAACGACTGCGATTCTTGAACTGTTTGCTCTAAGATGGCTCATCAAACCTCCCTCGGCCCTTGCTGCATCCGTTCTGTTAAAAAAGCGGGAACTACTTCCTCAAGGAACCGTTTAAGTTGTCCGGTCTGATCCCAAGAGGTCATGCGCAAGGTTATGTGCTCGATACCGGCATCAAAGTAGGCTTTGAGCTCGTCGATGCACTGCTTGGGCGTCCCCGCGGTGGTGAAGCCCTCGACGAATTTCATGCTGAAATTTGACGTGTAGTATTTATCGAGAAACGCCTTGCTCTCGTCGAGCGCGCCCTGACGGCTCTCTTTGATATTTATGTTATGGTAAAGCGCGCTGCCGAGTTTCGAGGGGTCGCGTCCCTCTTCCTTCGCCATGGTCAAGATGCGCGACCACTGCGATTTAAATTCTTCGGGCGCGACTTTGTTGGTCATCCAGCCATCGGCGAATTTGGCGACGCGGCGCAATCCTCTCTCCACCGCGGGCGAAGGTGCGCTGGCGCCGTCCTTCCAGGTCAGGCCTGTGGGATTGCTCGCGATCCAGATCGGCAAGGGATTTTGTACCGGGCGCGGCTGAATCGTCACGCCTTCGAATTGATAATACTTGCCATGATATGCGGCGTTCTCCTCGTGAAACAACTTTTTTAAAATCGCGATTCCTTCTTCGAGGCGGCCGACGCGCTCGGTGTCTTTGATGCCCATCACTTTATGCTCGAGGGCTTGCGTCGGACTCTGTTCGTTCGGTCCGCCGAGACAAACTGCGAGCCACGATCTTCCGCCGGAGATGACATCCAGGCTTGCCCATTGCTGCGCAAGCAGCGCAGGATGACGATGCGGAAATGTCGCCATACACCCGACGGCGAGCTTCACCTTTTTTGTGATCGCGGCAAGCGCAGCAAGCAAGGTAATGGATTCCAAGCGCGGCTTGGCGAGCAAGCTGTCGCCGACCCACACGGCGCTGAAAGCGCCGGAGTCCTCGCCCCGTTTGGCCATCTCGAAAAGTTCGGGAACGGTCACCGCGCCGATAATGACCCCGCGATTTGCTAACGTAAGCCCGAATGAAGCCATAAGCCGCCTTTCACGTTGTAGATCTATGAAGAAACCCTATAACACATGGCGCTAAGCGCACGAAAGCGACGCAGTCCGGACGTGCCGTTACCGTGAACGCCAGGTAGTGGTCATTCCGAGCGAGCGAGGAATCTTTCTTCATTCCAAAGAATTAAGCATGCAAGCAATTCGAACACGGATTGGACAAGGTCGGACGCCCGTGTCATTGTCGAAAAAAAAATAGAGCACGAACAATTTTGGAGTATTGGAGTGAATGATGAGAGCGAGTTTCAGAGATTACGTTAACATTTTGCGCAAAAACGATGAACTGCTGGAGATCGCCAAGCCTGTCGACCTGCGCAACGTTGCTGCGCTGGTGAGTCAATCCGAGAAGGCGCTCTTGTTCAAAAACGTCGCCGGCTACGCGATGCCCGTCGTTTCTGGACTACTCCAATCACGCAATCGCATCGCGCTCGGGATGGGAGTTCCGTACGTGGACATTGCCGACAAGCTGGGCAAAGCGATGGGAAAGCCGATCAAACCGAAGCGCGTCGGAAATCCGCCGGTGAAAGAAGTTGTGTTGACCGGAAGGAAGGTGAATCTCTACGATTTGCCGGTGCCGGTCTTCTCGGTGATGGATGGCGGGCCGATGATCACAGCCGGGGTCGTCATCGCCGAGGATGACGAATTTGGAATAAATGCAGGTATTTATCGCTTGATGCTCAAGGAAAGGAATATTACGGGAATCGATATCGTCACGCCCAACAACATGCGCAAATTCGCGGAGCGTGCGCTCGCCAGAAGGAAACCACTGCCGATCTCCATTTCCATCGGAACACATCCGTACGAGCTGGTCGCGTCGACGTTCAAGGCGAATCTCGGCGTAAACGAGCTCATCTTCGCCGGCGGACTGCGCAACGAACCGCTTCGGCTGGCGGACGGCGAGACCGTTTCGGTGCCTTGCATTGCCGATGCTGAAATCGTTTTGGAAGGAGAGATTCTCCCGGAGGGCTGGGTGCATCCCGAAGGCCCGTTCTGCGAATTTAACCGGCTGATGGGCGGCATTCATATGAATCCACGAGTGCGCATCAAATCAATCATGCACCGCAAGGATGCCATGTACTATGCGCTGCAAATGCCCTGGGAGAATATTTGGATGAGTGCACCGATCTACGAAGCTGCTGCGCGAAAGGTGCTGTTCGAAGCCGGCGTGCAGACGGTCGCGGTCAATGTCACTCCGGGCGGCTGCTGCCACTGGCACATCGTGGCATCGATCAGGAAGGCGCCGGGCGACGGCAAAAACGCGATCATGGCGCTGCTTTCTATCGCCGATATTAAACATGTGACGATTGTCGACGATGATATCGATGTTTTCGATCCCGTGGACGTCGAGTGGGCGGTGGCAACGCGCGTCCAAGCGGATCGAGACGTGGTGATTATCTCGAATGCGCGTTCCAAGCCGCTCGATCCGTCGCTGCCGCTGCCGGTGCACGGAAAAGTTCCGACGACGGCGAAGATGGGCATCGATGCAACGATTCCGGAAAATATTCCAGCCGAGCGTTACAAGCGCATCGTATACTTCAATCAGGGCAAAGTGGATCTGAAAAATTATTTGGGCGCAGCGGATAATGGCAAGGTACCCGCAGCGGGCGCGAAAACTTCGGCCGCGCCAAAAGCTTTTGAAGGGATTGATGAATTGGTGATTAAAGTTACCGCCGCTCTGGAAAAGTCCCACTGCTTCTTTGCCGACCTGTTGGAAAAGTTTCCGAGGGCAGATTACAAATCCATCGGCAGTGCCGTTGCGAAATTGTATGAGGAAGGAAAAATCACGCAGGATAGCGAGGGGAAATTTCAATCGAAGACGCCGGAATCATCATCGGCGGTCTAACCCATTTCCAAAAGCGTCATTTCAGCGGCTTAGCCGGAATCGAGAAAGCGTCCGACAGAATAATGGCTTGATCACAAAACTGCTATTCACAACTGGAACCCGCCCTAAAGAAAGATTTCTCGCTGCGCTCGAAATAACAATCTGCTACAAACCGATACTTCACAACGATTCGAACGCGCCTCTCTGTCATTTCGACCGGAGGGAGAAATCCTTCCCGCTATAGGGAGGGCAGGAAAGACCTTAATATGATGTACTCAGAACGCGCTGGGCTGAAGGAAGATATCGCCGCTCTGACCGGCGGCGATGCGCAAGATTCTTTGTCGCTCCGGCATGATCACGACCGCCGCTTCTGAGGTACCACCGCCGCAAATGCCGCCGGTTGCAGTCGCAACCACGCTGTGTTCTCCGAGAGCGACGAACAGCTCGACCTTTTCCGCGGGTCTGAGATCGGCGACCGGGACGGCATCCACAAAAACGCGGATCGTACATGCCGATCCCATGAAGCCGCTGTCGCGCTTGACGACGAGACTCCCTGAATTTGAAGTTTGAGTTACCAGTTGCCGCGCCAGGATTCGGGAGTCCGGCACCGCGGCGGTTTGATTAAGCGTCAGCGGCGTCGTGGCGCAAGCGGCAAGCGACAGGAGAAGAACAATAATGGGTAAACGACGCATACTTCCTCCGAGTTAAAGTTCAGCGCCACTATATTACGATTCTTAGCGCCTTTTCCAGCCGGCGGTGCGATGGGTGAGTTAAAGATTTCTCGCCATCTGGCTGAGCGTCGGGAAGTCGTGATGAGTCGTTTCGTTGTGAATTGGTGCGTTTAAAACAGACCGGTGGCGGCGAGCGAATCCAACAATCGATTCGTTGAAGCGCCTATGCCGAATGTGTGCGACGCGCCACTTGGTGCCAGTGCCCAAAATCCGCGCCCTCCTTTTCTAGTTTCTTTCCCGACGATGAATTCCAACACGTAAAATCCTCCCGGGCCCGCATGAGTGTGAGGCTGCGGCCGGCGATTGCCCACAGGTAGGTCTCGCTCGAAGCTGAAGGCGCCGCCTGTAGTTTCATGCAAAGCCTTGAAGACCATCGTGCTTCCCCGTGCGGAATAGATCGTCCCCTCATCCCGGTCCAGAAATATACCTCTACCCACGGTATCTCCCAAGTGTGGTAACTCACGGAGCGTTGAGCGACGCGAACTGATCTGGCGCAAACGCATTGTTAGAGCAGACTAATACTTCGGGATATTTCCTAATGTTGTGCCGCGACCGGCTCTTAAGGTTTTTCGCGCCTGTTCCACTCGCTCAAGGAAACGGGGATCGTTCTCAAGCCTGTAATCAAACCGGTCATCCTCTGATTCGAATCCGATCAGGACACCCGCAGGCTTTCCGTGTCGAGTTTGACAATCTCCTGCTTCTCGGCCTCATGCAGGAATCGCGAAAAATCATCTTCGATTTTAGACAAAGGCACTTCTTTTATTCAGGATTTCCGAACTGCTGCAGCCAGAGTGCAGCCTCCGATTTGGCAACATAGCCAAGACGCTAACGGACTCAGCTGTCACGGTAGAAGATTCGAACATCGCCGACACGAAGTCGATATTGTGGCCGCGCCTAACGAATCAGGCTGAGAGGGCGAAACCAACGAGTGCAGCGAGCGGGGCCGCCGAAGATCCGTCTCGAGGCATTGCTTAGGTGTTGTATGTAACATAGAAATGCCCGTCTGCTTTGACTGAACGGTATGTCTGGGCGTAGCTTTTCCGATAGTTTGGTCCGAGGAAGGGTCCTCGAGAGATAAGCCCGTCGCACACAAACTGGCCACAGTAATAAACGAGACCAGCTTCCACCACTACTCCGAAACCACCAACTATACTTCGAATCGGATCGGTGAGACCCATGACGCCGAAAGCGGAATGGCCTTTCGGGTGTATAAATATCGAATAACGCGTGGTGTCTCGCAGATATATCCACTGCTCAATCTTAAGGTCCTCGATAGCGTCAATGACCGCAGCAGAGATCTCAAAGTTCTTAGCCTTAACGCCATTCAACGCCTCTTTAAGAAGCGACCGGTCTCGATACAATCGTTTCCGCGCCGTCACGAGTCTTTCGATTATCGGTCGCGCGTGACTTCCAGATGTCTCAAGCTCGATTTCGAGCAACAGAGCCTTGTAGCCGTGAATGAACTGTGCCGCGAAGTATGGATCGAGTACCATTTTAACGCTTAACGTTAGGATGAGCGACGCGTCTTGCGCGTTCGCTCCATCCTTTTGTTAGGTGATTTTCGATGTTCGTGACTTTTAACGTCTCTGAAGTGAAAAAGGCGTTGCGGACGGTGGGCTGGCAGACCGTGGAGCATGCCCTCCACACTGATGTCTTCATCTACATCTGGCCAGTGCACACCTTCGCCATCCCCGATAAGTCGAAAGTGTGCCCGCTGCGCAGGTGTCGCTTCCGACAATCGCCAAGACCAGGCGAGCGGTACGCTGATAACACGACCGTCCAGCAGGTACGCAACGATTGTATCCGATGTGATTTTAACGTCTCGAATCCGCGGCTCTGTACTAGCCACAATGCTCATGCCATGCCTCCATAATTGTATCGTAATGAACTTCGATCATCCGCCGTATGACGTTCAACTCCCTAGCGGTAAAGCCGTGATTTGCTGCAAGCTGAATGGGTTCAAGCCAGAATTTGCACGTCCTGTTTTCCCGTCGGACGTGCACATGAATCGGCTCGTTACAATCAAAGCTATAAAAGAAGAACCAGTACGGTCCGGAGATGTCTTTGATTCTTGGCATTCGATGGTGCCGTCATTGATTTGCTACCGAGGTTTAGGTTACCGGAAGTTTCGCCCTCACGCCACCTAACGCCACGCTCAGCCAGTGCTCTTGAGATCGGTCTGAGACGGGTGCGCGCCTTTAGATCGCGCGCTAGTCTGAGTCATGCTCTCGTGCGCCAATGCAATGATGCTGATCAGGGTCGTGAATAGCAGTGACGATAGTTTTTGAACGTTCCCTCCGTATGAGAAGTCCGGAATATTCTTGGTTCTTCCTGGCTTGGTTACGCAGCATAAGGTTTTGGGTGAGGCGCGGTCCGCCGCGTCATTCTCAACCCAATGGTTAGCTTTCAGTTTTGGCTCGCAAGTTCTTCACGTACAATTTTGCGCACCATTTCCTCCGTAATAGGCTTCGCCGTTAGGCCCAGATAGGAGTTCAGTGCGTCGTTAATTAGTGTCTGATACACTTTTCCGGTTCTCCGGGATTCAGCCTTGAAACGTTCCAGAACTCCGTCATCAAGATAGATCGTGATGCGCGTTTTCCCCACCTGGGGAATTACTGATCCGCGTCTGCCGGTGGAAAAGTTATACTCCCTTTTCATAATTCCTTCGTTCCTTCGGTGTCGGTTTCCGAACTGAGATGATGCGAACATGTTATTACGACGTGTTCAGACCACAAAGCGAGACACCGTGCTTCTTAAGATTCCTCCCATCGGCCGTCCAAAGTTTGGGTCAACTAGGCAAGTGCATGTATATAATGCATATATTGCCAGCGCGCGCGAAGTACGGAATAAGGAAACCTATCGGAAGCTATATCAAGGTCGCAGTCTTGTCGCGGCTATTAAATTTACTCAATAATTGTAGGATGTTAAGGCAAATTCATAAAGAGAAATAGAGAGCTGATATGCTAAGCCCTATACTTCCAATATACCCGCGAGGCGGGAATAGCCCAAAAGTGCCCCACCCATTATAGACGCTCTGGTTTTATCGCTTTGATGTATTCCATGGGGATGTTTGATGAGCGGGATTGATCTTTGATTGTTTCGCTGCTGAGTACCTTGAAGCCCGACCGGTTCAGAAGATCGCAGAGTTCTGTTTCGGTCAACATCTTCGTGATGAAACGTTTCGGCGGCTTCAGCCGATAGCCGGTAGCGCCGCGATACAGAATACGCACCGTGGCGCGAGCGCGATCGAGGCCATCCAGAGCATGGAAATCTAGATTCGCGATGATCAATATGCCGCCGGGTTTGAGTATGCGGCGCATCTCCGGCAATGTTCTTTTGGGCTCGGTGAAGTGAAGCACGAGACTGATGAACGCGGTGTCGAAGCTGGCGGCAGGCAATGAGGTGCTCTGGCAATCTTGCGTCTGGAATTTTACGTTAGCCGCGGCCTTGACTCGTTGCTTCGCGATCTCAAGCATTCCCGGAGAGAGATCAGTGGCAATGAGATTATCGCTCTGCTGAGCGAGAACCTGCGTGTAATAACCCGTACCACAGCCGAACTCCGCTGCATCGCCAAGCTGTTTTTCTTTGCATAGCCGTTCTCGCACCAACGAGCGCGTGTTTCGGCCGATCTGCAAGTCTACGACTCGATCGTAGTTAGCTGCGACCTTGGACCAGAATTCGGTTTGCTCACTCGTCAAGGGCTACTTGTCTCGGGCGGTCAAATTTTCAGAGATTCGATCGGGCATCACAACCACGACAACCGAGGGCGTATGCCATACGCCCGCACCAAACTCCTGAATTCTGTTCGCGCTGCCTCGACTCTGCCAACTATATCCCTCGTGAATAGCTATTGGTTTTTATCGACGCCGCTTCTGGATCAACGTCCAACCGATTGCCCGCGCGGGCTTAAAATCATCGAGCACTGACTGATAAATCTTCCGCAGATTGCGCCATGGATTCTCATCACGGTAGAAACGATGCAGAAACAGCATGTCGGTCAAAAGGCTGAGCATCCAGTTCACATCGGTGGTGTACCCGATAACTGCGCGGCACCCGGAAGATTTGAGAAAGTTTTCAGCGAAGCGCCTGCCCTTGCGGCCCTTGAGAACGCTGCAGGCCGCAAAATAGACAAGATTGGGTTTGATACCGAAGCCTTTGAACGCGTCGCAGAGCGATTGTTCATCGATGAATTCGAGCACCGACCTCACTTCTGTGGGGCGGCCGTGAAAGGCGAGATAGAAGATCGGAGCATCGGCTGCGGCCGGATCGGTCCAGAGTAGCCCGTTCGGCGCGGCCGTGTAATGTGCGAGGCCGCGTTGACTTTCGACGAAGCGATGGGCGAGTTGCAACGGCGGATCATGGAGCGGCGCCATGGATTCAAAGAAGCCCTTGACCGATGTGGTGTGGAACAGCCGGTTGTCCCAGTAGGATTCAAGGCAAACGAGCTTCGTCGAAACCCGCCGGCCGCGATTGATGCTTGGCCAGGTCGGATGGCCGGCACGCGCGCAGGCGGCGAACCATTGTGGCGTTTCCTTGCCGCAGACTTCGACGCAGCAGCGGCTGCACACAGTACTTTTCCCGTCATAGCAAAGGAAAGCCGCATCCTTGTCGATGTCATGCTTCCAGTAGCAAATCTCCGTCGACATGGAGTGTCAGCGCTGCGCATTCGCTGCTTGGATCGCGGCGAAGACTTTTTCCGGCTTCATCGGTAGTTCGCGCACGCGCACGCCGTTCAAGGCGTTGGCGACGGCATTGCCGATGGCCGGCGCCATCGGCGGCAGGGCTGCTTCTCCCATGCCTTTGGCGCCGAACGGGCCATCCGGATGAGGCGTTTCGACCAGCAGCGATTTAAATTCGCCGGGATGATCGTGCATGGACGGCAGCAGGTAATCGAGAAACGTGGCGTTAATCGGCTGGCCGTTATCGAAACGCATTTCTTCGAATAATGCAGAGCCCAGGCCGGCGAGAGCAGATCCCTCGTTCTGCAGCTCGCATTGTTTCGGGTGAATTGTTTTCCCCACGTCGACAGCGGCACTCATTTTGAGCACACGCACTTTGCCGGTCTCGGTATCGATCTCGACTTCAGCACCGGCGGCCGAGTAAAACCAAAATGACGAACCTTTGCCCTGGCCGGTCTTCGAGTCGACGCCGCCTTCCGTATGAAGCGTGTGATGGCCAAACAAGCTGCCGCTGGTATCGCCGATAATCGCTCGAAAAATCTGCGGAAAAGTAAGGCGTTTTTCCGGCACGCCTTTGACTTGCAAGCCAAGCTCTTTGAGCTCGAGATCTTCTACACGCGCTTCGAGCAGCTTCGCGCCGGCTTCCAGCAGCTGATCGCGAATCTGCTCAGCTGCGACTTGCGCGGCGCGCCCCATGTGAAAAGTCGTGCGACTCGAGCTCGTCGATTTATCGTACGGTGTCACATCGGTGTCGGGAAAAGTCACGGTGACGCGCTCGAGCGGTAATCCGAGCGTAGCACCGACAATCTGCGCGAGCGAAGTGTGCGCACCCTGGCCGATCTCGACGCTGCTCGTGAGCAAAACTGCCGATGCATCGGCGTTCAATCGCACGCTTGCGGCGGAGGTGCTTGGCGTCGAAGTGCTCTTGATCGCCACCGCCAATCCTCTGCCGCGCACGAGGGTCCCCGTTTTGTTTGACTGCTCTTGGTTGCTGCGCCAGCCGATGGCGTTCGCCGCTCGCTTGAGGCATTGCGAAACGCCCACTGAAGTCATCGCTTCGCCGGTGATGAAACGATCGCCTTCCTGGATCAAATTTTTTAGCCGCAATTCGAGCGGATCGATCCCGGTTCGCCGCGCGATCTCATCCATTTCGGATTCGTACGCCCAGCAGACGTGGGACGCGCCGACGCCGCGAAAAGGACCGGCTGGAGGTAGATTGGTATAAACAGCGTGTGTCGTGTAGTCGCGATGCGGAATGTTATAAGGCCCGCCGGCAATGATACTGGCATTTTTTGTATTTGCGGGGCCCGAGAGTGCGTAGGCGCCCATATCGTAATAGACATCAACTTTACGCGCCCACAAGCGGCCGTCGCGCTTAAAGCCGGTTTTGATTTTCACCACGGCGCCAAAACGGCGGCCGGTGAGAAAAACTTCTTCGCGGGTGAGCACCCACGTGACGGGTCGGCACGTCTTGCGCGCAAGCAACGCCACTACTGGTTCGATGCGCGCGTGGTTTTTGCCGCCATATCCGCCGCCCACGGGCGGGACAATGACGCGCACGCGATTCATTGACAGTTTGAAAATTTTCGCCAGTTGCTCCTGGAGCGGCGAGGGAGTTTGACAGGGCGTATGCACGACGAGCTTGCCACTTGCCTCCCAGTAAGCGGTGACCGCGTGCGGTTCGATATGTCCGTGCTGAATCGGCGGCAGTGTGTAGAAGTTTTCCATGAGCTCGTCCGACTCGGCGAAACCGACTTCGACATCACCGCTCGATGCGTGGTACACGCCGTAAATATTCCCGCCAGCCGCATTGTCGATATGCTGCTCGTGAATAATCGGCGCGCCTTGATTTGCAGCTTCAATTAAATCCGTAACTGCCGTGAGTGGCTCATATTGAACTGCGACCAGGGCTGCGGCTTCTGCCGCGATTCCCTGAGTTTCCGCAGCCACAGCCGCGACGATGTCGCCTGCATAGCGGATCTTATCGAGCACGACGACCGGTTGATCTTCGACGCTGGTTCCGAAGCAGGGATTCAAATCTGCCAAGTCTTCGCGGGTTACAACCGCGTGCACGCCGGCACACGCGGCGGCTTTGGTGGCATCGATACGAAGGAGCTTGGCGTGAGCGTAGGGGCTGCGAAGCGCTTTCGCATAGATCTGTCCGGTAAATTGCAGATCGGCAGTATAGTTTATCGCGCCGCTCACTTTGGCACGGATACCCACTCGTTCAACGCTAGTCCCGATCAAGCTCATGGATCAACTCGTCTATCCGATGGGGCCTTTGATGTAAGTCGATGCGTGAAAGATGGGATTCCAGCGGTTGCCAAAATGCTGGAGAAACTGTTCGGCCATGCCTGGTCTCTTCGGTTTCAGCCCGCGGGCGTTCAATTCACGGCGGGACGCGGGTAGGTTCGGACGCTATGGGTTAAACCCATCCGCACGAGCATTTCGGCAGTCTGGATGCTGGTCTTGAGCGCATCCATGACCGGGACCCCGAGTTCACCTTCGAATTCCTGAGGCGAGTATTGCACCGGGACCATGGTCACTCCCATCGGGACGATGATCTCGGCAGCGAAATTGTCGATCAGCTCGCGCGCGACTTGAATGAAGCGCGCGCGCATGGCGTTACGGTTTTTAGTGCTTTCCGGAAGGGGAATTTCGACGCTGCGGATTCCTACAATAGAATCGGCGATACGCCAGCCGTGTATCTGCTTGCGCATGAACGGGATGCTTTTTTCCTCGTAGGCAATCACGCCCAAACGATTGCTCAACTGCGCGCCGAGGTGCAAAACCGATTGCCCGGCGCCGACGATCGGAATGCGGACAAGATTTCGCGCCAGCTCTACGCCGGCATCCAGTGTGCCGAACGGGACAACCGCATCATAACCATCCGTTTCAGCTCGCTGTGCGACTTCGGCGACAAGCGGTCCGGCGGAAAGGGAATTGACCTGCGAGTTGGAGCGCCGGAAAAAAGTCGCCTTGATCACAGCAAAGCCGATCTCGGTGCCCGTCGACGCGCATTTCAAGACGGCTTGTCTACGGCGCTCTGCCTCCTCTGCTGGATATTCACCCATGACCATCATGATTTTCATAAATTCACCTTGGATTGACGCTCATGCATAACGCCTCGCCTTCGCCAGAGTGTGTGAAAACTCCGCCCATACGGCTGGCGTCTCCCTCGATACGCGCTTCCGCTACTCGGGAACTCGGCTCCGTCTGACTATCCTGAGTAGGCGGCGAGCAGCACTGCCGTATCGGAGGAGGCTGGTTTCCACACGTTTCCCGCTGGGAATGACAATAGAGCCAGTGTCGCTCATCTGAAATCATTCAAACAGCATCAGGACACGATTCGTGCGACAGATTCTCTCAAGCCAGGGCATTCATTATCGCCTTGACACCAAGTCAGTACCGTTATTTATTATGACCTCCTATGAAAATTCGCAACGGCGTGCTTGGACACATCGTGCTCAATGTCGCGGATCTCAGAAAGTCGGAAGAGTTTTATCGCTCGATTCTCGGCTTGAAAATCTCGGCACGAAATCTCGATACTAAGATGACCTTTATGAGCTACGGCAAAGAGCATCATGACATCGCGCTGCAGGCGCTGCCGAAAGGAGTGAAGCACGTCAACGGCAACGGCGCGCCAAAATTGCATCATTTCTGCGTTTATGTGGATTCGAATGATATTATCGAAGAGATCTATCCGGTCCTGAAGCGTAGAAATATTCCGATTGTCAGCGGCCCGGAGACGCTGGTGGTCGCGGGCAATAGATCGATCAGCTTTCTCGATCCGGACGGCAATCGTGTGGAGATCGCCTACAACGCCAACAAATTCAAACACGATAATCGCAAGCGGCGAAAACAGGATCAGTGACGACGAGCATCGGTCACCCCCATTGAATCAGGACGCGGCCCTTGGCTTATGGTGAGGGCGATCACAAAAATTCGAGGTAAATAATGTCAGCTGAAGCAGTGCTAAAAGGTGAAACTCTGTCGACCCAACAGTTTTGCGATGTGTTGATCAACGAAGTCAAGGCGGGCCATGCGCGCTTACACCACCCCTTTTATTTGGATCTCTATGAAGGCAAGCTCCCGCTGGAGGCCGTGAAGATCTGGGCCAAAGAAGCCTGGGGTATCTTCGCTTACAATGTCGCGATCAATACCGCGAAATTGGTGCGCTGCCAGCTCTCTGGCATTCACGATCCCGAGATTCACAAGAAATTCGTCGATATTATCCATTCGGAAGTGGGATACACTTATTTCGAAGGCTCGCCACGTCCGGTCCTCGGTCATCGCGCCTTGTTCCTGCGCTTCGGCGAGAGCATCGGTATTCCGGCAAAGGAGCTTGAGCGCTGCGAGGCCGAAGAGGATTTTCTGCCGACCACCGTCCTGTCGAGAGTGGGTTGGCTCGATATCGCATTGAGAAGCAACCATATTCTCGAACAGGTGGCGGCAACCAATTGCTGTAACGAATTCTCCAATCAGTTGACCGGCGGAAAATTCTTCCGTAGCTTCCGTGACCACTATGGTTTGCAGCCCCACGATATCGAGTTTTTTGCCGAGCACGGTGAGGCCGATACGGAACACAGCAATATCGGCTACGAGCTGGTCGAGCAATTCGCCACGACGAACGAGTTGCAGGTTCGGGTGCTCAAGGCTTTGCGCAAAGGATTATCGATCTGGTGGGCACTGACCGACGGCGTCGCGCGGGAATGTGCGAAAAGGAGAGAAATGGAATGATGGAATGTTGGAGTAATGGAGTAATGGTCTTAGGAGTGATGTGAGAATAGTTGAGCCCCATTTTGAAAAACAAAAATAGAGGCTATCAACAGCTAAGAGTCTGGCAGGATTCGATAGCATTTTATCGACTGACGAGCCATGTTTTTCGTAATTTTCCTTACGAGCTAAATCGCGTGGCTTCCCAGGCGATCGCAGCGGCTGACTCGATTCATCGCAATATCGCAGAGGGATATTGTCGGAAATCCATTCGCGAGTATCTTAATTTTTTAAACATCGCCTTGGGTTCGGCGGGAGAAAGCGTTTCTGGCTTGCATGCTTGCAGGGAAGCGGGGCAATTATCCGAAAATGATTTCACGGCGTTGAATGCGCTGGCATTTAAATTGGAAAATGGGTTGCTAAAGCTAGTGGAAAGCTTGGAACGCAAGAAAGCTGACGGACAATGGATCGATAGCCTGATTGTAAAAGAAAGCAACGAAACCTACCTCACTCACGTTTCCCCGAACCCATTACTCCATCACTCCGGCACTCCAACACTCCGGAGGTAAACGCATGGAGTTATTCTCGACATATCATCTTAAGCAGTGGGTCGACGAAAACCAGCATCTGTTCAACCCGCCGTTTCGTACGAACAGGCTATTGGTCAGCCATAAGGATTTTATCGTCATGATGCTGCGCGGCCCGAATACGCGGCTCGATTTTCATATCGATCCGGGGGACGAGTTTTTTTACCAGGTCGAGGGTGAGATGGAGCTTGTCGTCAAGCCGGAGGGAGAGCGCCGCCAGACGATCAAGATTAAAGAAGGCGAAATTTTTGTCTGTCCGGGCGGTGTGCCGCACTCACCGAGGCGCTTTGAAGACACCTGGGGATTGGTAATCGAGCGCAAGCGTCGAGCGGAAGAACAGGAAGAGTTCGTCTGGTTCTGCGAACAGTGCGACGCGCTGGTTCTGTCTCGCATCGTCCATCAGGGCAATATCCCGGCCCAAGTGATCGCCATCTACACGGAATTCAACAACGATCCGCGGCTTCGTACCTGCAAGTCCTGCGGTTATGTCTTTCCTGAAACCCCGATGGCTGAGCGGCTGAGCTTTCTGGAGAAGACTTAGACGTCGCATACCGAGTATTCCGAAAGCGCATGGCAGATCACAGAGAGGCCAAAGTCTGCGGGATTTGCGGCAAAACCTTCGCGCCTCGCGATTTGATCCCCGGAATAGCGCTGCGCGATGCTGTAGCTCAACAAATTGCGCGCGAACATCCGAACTGGTCACAGGAAAAATTCATTTGCCGTCCGGATTTGAATCGTTATCGCGGCGCATATGTTCATTCTCTGTTGGAATCGGAAAAGGGTGAATTGACGTCCCTCGAAAACGAAGTCCTCACCAGTCTGCGCAATCACGAGACGCTTTCAAAAAATATCGATACTGAATTCGAGGGAGAATGGACCCTCGGCGAGCGTTTGGCCGATCGCATCGCGACGTTTGGCGGCAGCTGGATCTTTCTCATTTTGTTCGGATTGTTTCTCGTGGTCTGGATCAGCATCAACTCCTTCATCTTGTACACTCAGCCGCCGGACCCATATCCTTACATATTGTTGAACCTGATCCTTTCCTGCCTCGCGGCGATTCAAGCGCCGATCATCATGATGAGCCAAAACCGACAGGAAGCCAAAGATCGTCTACGTTCGGAACACGATTATCAGGTTAATCTCAAAGCCGAGTTGGAAATTCGCCATTTGCACGAAAAGCTCGATCATTTGCTGTCGCATCAATGGGAACGTCTGGCACAGATTCAGGAAATACAGCTCGAGTTGCTGGCGGAGATCAGCCGGAGACGCTGAACCATAGGGAGATGTTATGAGCACCAAATATCAGGACAAATTCGGGCATCCAATAGAGCGAACCAAAGGGAAAGTTCGACCGTTCATGGCCGGCTGGATTCAGGATTTCATCCGGCATTCGCCATTTTGCGTAATGGCGACGAGCAACGAGAACGGCGACTGCGACGCTTCGCCGAAGGGCGGCACGCCTGGTTTCGCGAAGGTTCTGAACGACAGGCAGTTGTATATTCCCGATGTCGCAGGCAACAAACTTTTTCATGGGTATGGCAATATAGAAAGCAATCCAAAAGTCGGTTTGATTTTCTTCATTCCAGGGCACAATTCGACGGTGCGGATCAATGGCAGGGTGAAAGTCGTCGATCCAAACGATTTAATTGAGCGCACGCTCGCGGTCTTTGATCCAGACGAAAAAGCCGAAGTGCTTCAGGGTTTGCTTGTCGAAGTCGAGGAATCCTATAGCCATTGCCCGAGGGCGTTAAAATTTTCGCGGTTGTGGAATGTCGATGCGATCGCGAAGAACATTGCCCACCCGCCCGTCGGTGTGAAAGAACCGGGTATTTAATCGACAGAGTTCTCATATCTCGGTCGCAGGAGGGTTGCAGCATTATTGCAGTTCGTTTGAGGAAAGATTTCTCCCTTCGGTCGAAATGACAATTTTCAGCAACTGTATTCCGTGGAATAGCGGCGAGATTCTTCGTCGATAGCCGCTAAGATCAAATGAATTCCGGGTCCGACAAAGAAATTTGCTTCATGAGTGGACGCGAGCTGGCGACTCTCATTCAAGAGCGAAAGCTTTCCTCGCGCGAGGTGATGAGCGCATTTCTGCGCCAGATCGCCCGGCTCAATCCGAAAATCAATGCGATTGTCGCCAAACTCGATGACGATCAGTGTCTCGCTCTTGCAGACGATGCCGACCGGCGCTTGGCGCGCGGCGAAAAAGTCGGTTCGTTGCACGGATTGCCGTTCGCGTTTAAAGATTTGGATCCCGCGGTCGGTTTTCCACTCACCCGGGGATCGACAATTTTTCGCGACTTTATGCCGACGGAAGATTCCGTTTTGGTGGGGCGGTTGCGGCGCGCCGGCGTAGTCGCGATTGGCAAGACCAATGTCTCTGAGTTCGGCATGGGATCGCACACGTACAACGAAATCTATGGCACGACGCTTAATCCGTATGACTTGACGAAAAGCGCGGGCGGTTCGAGCGGCGGCGCAGGCGCCGCACTGGCCGGCGGGCTTTTAGCGCTCGCGAGCGGCAGCGATCTCGGCGGTTCGCTCAGAAACCCGGCGAACTTCAACAACATCGTCGCCCTGCGGCCAACCGTAGGACTGGTTCCCTCCGCGCCGATGGCATTGCCGTTTTTGGGCTTTAGCGTCAAAGGTCCAATGGCGCGGTCCGTCGGAGACGTCGGTTTTCTGCTGAGCGCGATGGCAGGCGCCGATCCGCGCGATCCTGCGGTTTACCCTTCCGATCCCCGTTTGTTTGCAGAACCGTTGGTGCGTGACTTTAAAAACGTTCGAGTGGCCTGGTCTATCGACCTCGGCGGTTTGCCGGTCGACTGCAGAGTACGGACAGTACTCGAAGCGCAGCGAAAAACGTTCAGCGATCTCGGCTGCATCGTCGACGATGCTTGCCCCGATCTAGCCGATGCCGATGAAATATTTCTCACCCTTCGGGCATGGAGTTATTGGCACACGCTCGGTCCGCTTCTCAAAGAGCATCGCCAGCGAATGAAACAGGAGGCTATCTGGCAGATCGAATCGGGTAGCAAGCTCACTGGGAGCGATGTTGCCAATGCGATGGCGCGACACGGTGACTTGATGCAGCGCATGAGGTTATTTCAAGAACAATATGAGTTTTTCGCCTGTGCCGTGAACCAAGTCCCGCCCTTCGATGCGACGATTCACTGGCCGCGGGAAATTGACGGAGTGCAGATGGAGCACTACATCGCCTGGATGAAGAGCGCCTACTGGATTACGCCGACTTTTTGTCCGGCCATCTCCGTGCCGGCGGGATTTACGGCGCAAGGTCTCCCGGTGGGTCTTCAGATTGTCGGCCGGTATCGCGCTGATTTTGATGTGCTGCAGATAGCCCACGCCTTCGAGGAGGCAACCAGGTTTGGAAAACAACGGCCGAAGATTGCGCTGGCAGAGGCTTGACGGTGTAGGAGCGTAGGTTGGGTTAGCGCAACGTAACCCAACAGATTCGACGATTTCATTTTTCACTACCGGGAAGGTTGTCGGGTTACGCTTTGCTAACCGGAGCTACAAAAGTTCGTCCTTCGCACAACGAATTACTTGGGCCCATACAGGCTCGCCACAAAACCGCTTTTCTCAATCTCACGTAAAATAGTTCCGTCGATGAACTGCTCCGGTTTAGCCGCCCGGGCGCGCGGGTCGCGCTCGGCCATCCAGGTGAGCTGGGTTTGAATGGCCGCAGGCGAGACGTGCGGTATCTGCGGATAGATCTCTTTGTAGAGCCGGTAAACATCTTCCAACGCTTCGCGATCGTCGATACGAAGGTATTTGCTCATGACTCGAATACTCGGCTCCGGGTTGTTTTTTACCATATGTATGCCTTCGATGATCGCGCGCAAGTACCTGCTTACGAGATCCGGCTGCGCTTTGAGAAAAGCGCGCGTGGTGATCACTTCGAGCTGCGGAAAGGGAATGTCGTATTGCGTCGGATCGACCAGAATCGAGAAACCAGCTTTCTTACCGACGTTGAAGAACTCCGGGGTCAGAACCGTACAATCGATGCTGCGCTTGCTGAGAGCGGAAAGGCGAGTGCTGGTACCGCCGGTTTGTAACAGGGTAACGTCTTTATCGGCGACCAGACCGTAACGTTGCAGGATCAAGCGCGCGGCAAGATCAGAAGCGCTGCCGAAGCGGGAAACCGCCAGGCGTTTACCTTTGAGCTGATCGATATTTTTGATGTCTTTTTGCGCGAGCAGCGCATAGGGCAGTCGGCTTTCGATGCTCGCGATCGAGACGATATCGCTGCCGGCCAGATTGCTGCTGACAGCCACGGTGCCGCCGCCCATCGCGATTTGAGTTTCCCCGGCGGTGAGCGCCTGCACGGTGGTGACGCCGCTTTCAATCAGCACCACGTCTACGTTCAATCCGTGCTTTTCAAAAATTTTTGCGTCCTTGGCCAACCAGTACGCCGCCATGTTGGCGGTGAGAGCGCTATAGGAAGTTTTTAGGCGGGTGAGTTGAGCGTAGGCAGTTGAAATATCGGCGTGATGGAAGACTACGCAGCACGTTGCGAGGAGAGCCAGTCTCACTCCAGGTTTCATGTAATTCTCCTGTTTGTTATTCCGACGGAAGCCGAAACCAGTATTTATGCGCCGAAGCGCTGGATACCGTTTGCGCGTATGACGGCTTCTGTGGGCGTGCGATCCAGTTTATTCCACTTCAGATCATAGCGCGTCTAGCCGATCAGAAATTCCGTCAACACTCGATTGAATTCGTCGGTCTCTTCGATTTGCGGCTCATGGGCGGAGCGCATGAAACGATGCACCTTCGAACCGGGCACGATTTTCTGGAATTTGACGTCCCAGTCGCTCTGGTTCAGGGGATCATGTTCGCACGACATGATCAAAAGCGGGATTTCCAGTTGAGATAGCTGCGAAACGAACTCATCCGACGTCGAGCGCGGCTGATGCACCGGACTTCGTAAGCGCGCGGCCGACAAGGTCTCCCAGGCGCCGGGTATCATCGAGCTTTCATAGCGCTCGCGAATGTTTTCATCGGTGTGCCATTTAGGATCGCGATAAAGAAGAGCGACAATCTTGCGCATATTTTCCAGCGACGGCGTGTAGTTTTCCAAGTCGGCCTGCGAATGGGTCTTGAAGACACTCGCGTTGCCGCAGATCGTGACCATTTTTCCGATCTGCAGGGGAGCAGGGCGACGAACCGACGCTCTGAGGATGAGCCCGCCGCCGGCCGAATTGCCAACGAACAGCGCTCTGCCGATGCCCAACGCTTCGAGAAATCTCTGCAGGTGTTTAATTCGCAAGCCCGCGGGGTCGGAAAAGCTATAAAGCTTGTCCGTGCGCCCCCAGCCGAGCAGGTCGGGGGCGATGACGTGAAAGGTTTTTGAGAGGCTCTCGATATTGGCGCGCCATGTAATCTCTGCCGAGGCGCCATACTCGCCGCCGTGGAGCAATACAAGATGGGGTCCGCTGCCGGCTTCCAAAAAATGTGTCTTGATGTCGCCAGCGACGATGGTGCGATGGTGATAGGCGGTCATGTGCAAGGTTTTTGGTGTTAGGGTCGCGATTCGATCATCAAATCCCTCAATCCCCCTTGGGGAAGATCTTCGATGCAGCAAATCCCGGTGCTGCAGATCTTTTTTCCCTCTTTGTAGAAGAGAGGCGAGCGGAGATTTTGCACGCCAAGTTTTCTGCAGCTTCGCAGGAAAACTAGCAGAGCGCATAATCCGCTGAGCCGGTTATAAAAACGCGGTGCCACCGTCCACCGAGACGGTTTGACCCGTCATAAAATCGCTCAGCGGCGATGATAGAAAAAGCACCGTGCCGACCAAATCCTTGGGAAGCTGCACGCGCTTCAGACAGCGATCGCCGACCCGAGCGCCGCGCATCTTAAGGATCTCCTCGGAGGGATTGTCTTCTGATAACGTCGATCCGGGTGCAATTGCGTTGACGTTGATGTTGTCATCGCCGACTTCGCGAGCGAGCGTTCGGGTAAAGCCGATCACGCCGGCCTTCGACGTCACGTAATGAATCCGACCGGCGCTGCCGTTTAGTGCCGTGCCCGAGGAGATGTTGACGATTTTGCCGGATTTCTGCTGGCGCATGGTTGGCAATACGGCGCGGCAGCAAAAAAATAAACCTTTTAAATTCACCGCCATCATGCGATCCCATTCTGCGGGATCGATAGTATCAATGCCGCCGCGGTTCATGGGAATGGTGGCGAAGATCGCTGCGTTATTGATGAGAATATCGATGCGCCCGTACTTATCGAGCGCAATCTTGGCCATCTCTTTGGTCGACATTTCATTGGCGACGTCGACCTTCAACCCCAACGCTTTTCCGTCGAACTGCTGAACCACTTCGGCTGCTACTTTCTCGGCCGCGGGCGCATCGATATCTGCAGCGACGACTTTAGCTCCAGCCTCGGCAAAACCGTGGCAATACGCGCGCCCGATGCCGTGTCCGCCGCCGGTGACGATCACTACTTTTTCTTTCAATCCATCGATCATTTTAGACTCCTCGTTTGCTTTGCCGTTATGCGATTCGCAGATACCATCCCATACAATCCCAGTAATTCCCATAGGTAAGTACCAAGAATCAACCGGCGCTACTGTGCCTGTCTGTGCCGGTCTGGTGCGGAATCTTCAACAGTTCTTCAACAGCGACGAGGGAGAATAACTGACAGGCCGACGCCAACGAGCGCGGAACGATCGTCAACAGGCGGCGCCGCGACCTGCCGAAAATCAACGACCAAAACAACGAGATCGACTTGCGTTTCATGCGCCGCTGCGAGGCACTCGACCTCGATAAGGTTCCGTTGATGGACCTCGCCCGCAGGTGACTTCGCACGAGCCTGGAGGGATCACCCTAGGCTACAATGTGAAGCTAAGGTCTAGATCGCCGATTTCTTTTATGGGGCGACCAATGTAATTCTGTAAAAAGCTGTCTAACTGACAACAGAAAGAAGCATCAGCACACGTAACGAACCCCATGTAGTCTTTCTGCTCAAATTCCATTGTGAGAAAAATAGCTCGCGGAAAGCCGTGATTTAAAACTGTTCCGGTAAGGATTCCAATTTCGCCCTCAAGTCTCTTAAACGGCTGAGTTTGAGTATGCATCCAGACCGGGGGCCAAACGGAGAGTCCAGAGATTACCAGCGCAGGATGATCTCTCAATTTCACTGGAGCGATAGATAGGCGTCGCCCCGCACATTTGTCAACTGGGCCATTTTGGAAGTTTAGTTAAGACGTGCTACGCGACCGGACCTGTGCGGGAAGGGTGAGGAGGAGGGCGGAGTGGCGATCCAGGAAATAACACTCGGTGATTCGCAAAGCTCGCGATCAGGAGAGGGCTGAACGAAAGGACTGTTAATCATGCCTGGAAAGTTCTTCAACAATTCTTCAACAAACCATGCTCGATTCGCGTTTGGTTTTCGTTCAACAGCAAATCCGCGTAATATCGATCACGCTAAAGTCCTAATGGTGGTTCAAGTGTTTAGCCGCAACATGGCAGGAAATCTTTGAAGATCGTCATGGACCATCCTCGTTTGATTTGCCGTCAAAATAGCCCTACTAAGTTTAGGGTGTGGAAACCCCGTATCACAGAGCGAATCAAGCCGACTGATTAACTCGAAAATGGAAATACTGATGACCGATAACACGAGATCCGCTGGCCATCCATTATGGCGGAGTTTTTCCATTGGCACGCTTCTTTTGTCTTTCATTGTCTTCTCCGCGCCGGCTCGCTGCGCCGATGCTGATCCAACTGACACACTACCGATGTTCGGGCAGCCGAAAATTGTTCGTGCGGACGATCTTAAAAAATCCGATGAAGCTTTTATTCGTGATTCCACGCTTCGTTTTGGAAGTCGCCAAGCAGGCAGCAATACTCTAGCGGCACAAGGTTGGGCCGCGACCCGCGCCGGACAGCACGATGCTGCCATGCGGCGGTTCAATCAAGCCTGGCTACTCAATCCAAAAAACTACAGGGTCTTTTGGGGATTCGGCGCGGTGCTGAGTGCCCAAGGCAAATTAAGCGAGGCGATCGAGTCTTTAGAAACGGCGCGCGAATTGGTGGACGATCCAAAACAGCGCGTCGCTCTGCTCTGCGACCTTGGCGCGGTCCACTCCGCCTATGCGGCGCGACTTCCCCCGGACCGCCAGCTCGAGCGTGCGCAGCAGTTCGTTCTGGCCAATAACCGCTTCAGCGAAAGTCTGGAGAATGACCCGAATTTTGCGCAGAGCTGGCGCGAGTGGGCGATCTCACTGTACGATCAGGAGCGCTATTCCGAAGCGTGGATTCGCATCAAGAAAGCACGTGAGCTTCACGCCGAGCCGCTCCCGCCCGAGTTTTTACAAAAGCTATCGGCAAAAATGCCTGAGCCGAAATAGAACCTTAGCGGTTCGTGACCACCCAATTCTAAATTCTTGGATTTGAAGATCTCCTAATCTTTACGGAGAGCTCAAACCGTTAACTCCCATCAGGCGCTGGAGTCCTGTTATAAAGCTCAATCCATATCGATGCCATTTGTTTTTGCCCTGACTGGAGTCAGAGTTTCTTTATGGTAAAACGCATCGTGCGGCCATCGGTTTTGTTGCCGCGCAATACGATGGCGCCGTTGATCACGACGGACGAATACCAGTGGAATTCAACGGGCTTTCGCCCGTGATTTTTCGGTGGGAGAGATGGTATGGCTCAGGAAGAATCGGCTACAGCCAAAGCGCAGGAGTTTGCTGAACGGTTATTGACGATTTTAAATGATGGCGCGCTTTGCTTGATGATCTCGATCGGGCATCGGACCGGACTGCTCGATGCCATGCGGGACGCGGCGCCGTCGAGCAGCGCCGAAATCGCTGCGCGTGCAGGTCTCAATGAGCGCTACGTAAGGGAGTGGCTGGGCGCAATGGCGACTGGTCGAATCGTGAATATCGATCCGGTCAGCAACCGGTTCTCTTTGCCGCTGGAGCATGCCGCTTTTCTCACGCGCGCCGCGGGCGCGGATAACATCGGTGTCTTTGCACAATACATTGCGCTACTCGGCAGCGTGGAAGATGAGATCGTCGAGTGTTTCAAAAAAGGCGGCGGCGTTCCGTACGCCAGATTTCCGCGCTTTCACGAAGTCATGTCGGAAGATAGCGGCCAGTCCGTGCTGTCATCGTTGGAAAGCCACATTGTGCCGCTCGTGCCCGGATTGCGCGAAAAACTCACCAGCGGGATCCAAATGCTGGATCTCGGTTGCGGTCGCGGCCGGATCATCAATCGGCTCGCCGAGCTTTATCCAAAAAGCCGGTTTACCGGAATGGATCTTTCAAGCGAGGCGGTTTTATCAGCGTGGGAGGAAGCGGCTCAGAAAAAATTGCGGAACATAGAGTTTATCGTGACCGATCTCAGTCATTTCGACGAGCGCGCCGAAGTGGAGTCATTTGATTTGATTGCCACCTTTGACGCGATTCACGACCAGGCCAAGCCCTTGAACGTGCTCCGCGGAATTTACCGGGCGCTGCGCAGCGACGGGGTCTATTTGATGCAGGACATCAAAGGATCGAGCGATATTCATAACAATATGGATCATCCCTTGGGACCCGCGCTTTACACCATATCGTGCATGCACTGCATGACCGTTTCGCTCGCTCAGAATGGTGAAGGCTTAGGCGCCATGTGGGGCGAAGAGAAAACGCGCGAATACTTGGCGAAGGCGGGCTTTCGTGCGGTGGAAAAGAAGGAACTAGCGCACGACATTCAGAATAACTGGTACGTGATCAGAAAATGAAACTGGAGTGTTGCAGTACTGGAGTTATATCTCCGGCCAGTTCTCCGCCATCGATGCTTATGCGCTCGGTCGCTTCGCTGCTGTGAAAGCTGTCAAATTAAAGGTATTTGATCGGCTGATCACGTGGAAAATAGCGCTTCAAGCACAAACGTCAGGTCGATGTCCAGCATTTCAGCAACAATATAGCCAAAGGGAAAGAAACCAAGCCTGATCATGCGTCGGCTTGCTCGGATCGCAAATGCCACGGCGGCGGTGCGCGTTTCCACGCCCATTTTTTCAAAGATATGCTCGAGGTGCTTTTTAACGGTCACCGAGCGTATCCCGAGAATCAGGCCGACATCGTTATTACTCTTACCCTCCGCGACCCAAGCAAGGACCTCGCTCTCCCTTTGAGTAAGGCCGATTGGCTTTAGCGCTTGCGGATCCAAGACGTTAAGCCTCTCTTCCGATTCCATAGCTAAGCCCTCCGAATTAACCGAAAAAGTGTGCTCCAATCGTCCCCTGAGAACCAAGTGGCGGAGATAGTGGCGGAGATATAGGACGCGGGTGATCGGGCTGTCAAGCTGACGGCCAAAGCTTCACATACGCCAAAAGGCGAATTCATCAAGTCTTCCTTAATTGATCAACTCCGTGAGCATGGAGTTAGGGTGCGTGCGATCTCGGCTGTCCCGCTAGCGAGTGGAGACAAGGTGATGAATGAGCAGGACGAAGCGAAGCTATTTCAGAAGGAGGGATTTATGCGGCGAACTTTTTTATTCGGACTTTTGTTGCTGGCAAGCTCGCTCCCCGGAACTGCCTTGGGACAGCCGACGATAAACTCTCAAATTGCCCCAACGGGTAAGTTACGTGTTGCCATGAACGCGGCGACTCCCGTGCTGCTCATGCGGGCAGCGGACGGAAAGATAGCCGGTGGTGTCGGCCTTGAAGTAGGCAAGTTCATTGCTGAGAAGCTAGGGATTCCATTTGAGCTTGTCTCCTATGCCAATTCGAGCAGTTACACACAAAGCTTCGGCAAGGGAGAATGGGATATTGGATTCGGAGCGAAAACTCCCATAGTAGCGGAGAAAGCTGACTTTATCGCCGATGTGCTGATGAATGAGTATTGGTACGTCGCGGCCCCTGGTCGCGAATTCGCCGATGCCAGCCAAGTCGATCGGCCGGGAATTAAAATCGGAGTCGGGCAGAACTCTGCATCGGACCAGTACCTCAGTAAAGCGCTGAAATCTGCGGAGCTCGTCCGCAGTCCAGGCGCCGACCAGTCAGTTGACGTAATTCGTAGCGGCCGAGTACATGTCTGGGCAGCCAGTGCCAGCACTGTTGCACGGCTCGCCCAGCGAGTTCCGATGGCAAAGATTGTGCCCGGGACTTTCATGAGTGACGCGACGATGTTGATATTGCCGAAGGGGCAATCAGTGGACGTAAAAACCAAAATATTCGAGATCGTCAACGAGGCTAAGAACAGCGGTGTATTGGAACGAGCTCTCAAACAAACCGGCGTGGAAGGCGTCCGGGCCGCGCCGTAATCACGTATTCATTGCGTCGAGAAAAGAATATCGGCGCACGATTTAGACTAATAATGCACCTCAAAGAGAATTCAAAGTTCAATCCCAATTCTAACCTTGCGGTTGAAGCCGCAAACCCAGTCGGTTTTACGCATCGATGGTCTGACCGCCGTCAATGACCAGTGCGTGGCCGGTCACGAAAGAAGCTTCGTCAGAAACGAGAAACAGCACTCCATAGGCGATCTCTTCCGGCCGACCCATGCGCAGCAGCGCTTTGTTGCTGTCGCCCATGACTTTCCGCTGTTCGTCAGTCATTCCTTCGCCGAGTGTTGGCCGTGGCGGAAAACCTCTGAAGCGTGGTGTTTCGATGGCGCCGGGGCAAACGCAGTTGATGCGGATGCCGAGCGGGCCGTAGTCCATCGCCATCTCGCGCGTGAGGTTGATGATCGCCGCCTTGGTCGCGCAATAGCCCGGGTAATTAGGTGACGCCAGGAGCCCAAAGGTTGACGCCGTGGTGACGATGTTGCCGCTTTTCTTTTTTATGAAGTGCGGCAACACGGCACGCGCGCCGCGAAACATTGCGTTCAGGTTGGTATCGAGCACGAAGTTCCATTCGTCGTCGGTATGCTCGTGGACTTTCTTCCGAATACCCGCGCCCGCGTTGTTGTACAGAATGTCGACATCCCCAAAGCTGTCGAGGGCGATTTTGACCATGCGCTCACAGTCTTCGGGTTTGGTGACATCGATGGTCGCGAACACCGCCGCACCGCCTTCTTTGTCTTTGATCAGCTGGTCGATGCGTGGAGAGATCGTTTCCTGGATGTCGCAGCAAACGACCTTTGCGCCTTCTCGCGCAAAAAGTCTGGCCGTGGCGCGGCCGATCCCGCTATTGGCTCCCGTGATGATGGCAACTCTGCCTTTCAGCCTGCCCAAGCCCGGCCGCAGCATTTCGTGTTCGTCTTTCAAAATTATTTCTGCCATGAACTTCGCTCCCTCGGATCCCCACTCACTTAGCTACTCGCTGAAGAAAGTTCAACCCATCAGCTTGGAGCTGGCCCGAATTGTCGACTGAAGCTGTTGCCTGATGCGGTGCGCCTATTTTTTATAGAGTTGCTTGATGAACCCCGACTTTTCCAATTCTGCCACGAGGCTCAGGTCGACGAATGCGTTCGGATCCGCCGCCCCGGCTTTGGGATTCGTCTTCGCTAAGTAGTCAAGCATAGTCTTTACCCCATCAGCTTTCGGGTAAGGGACCTCCGGAAAAGCATTGGAGTAATCTCTATAGGCCCGATCCAAACCCTCCGGATCCGCGACCCCTAAATTTTTCTTGAACAGGGCTTTCGCGTATTCTTTTTCGGTCTTGATGATGTGGATCGCTTCGGCCATCGCGCGGACGAGCTTCAGCATCAACGGCCGTTTTGATTTAACGATGCTCTCCCGGGAGAGAATGCCGTTCCACCAGAAGGGAATTTTTAAATCACTGATGTTGTAGAGATTACGAAAGCCGAGCTTTTCCGCCTGGGTTACAAACGGCTCGGGTATGATCGTAAACTGGGTTAACCCCTTTGAGAGCGCGGCAAACCGCTCTGCCGTCCCGCCGGTGGGAATGATCTTCACATCCTTATCGGGCTCGATGCCCAATTTACTGAGAGCGAGTCTGAGTCCCAGATCCGAGGTTGTCCCGAGGCGATTGACGCCGCCCGTCTTGCCCTTGAGTTGTTCCACTGCCGTTATGCTCGATACTGAAATAATATGGTCGACGAATGTCGGAACGACACCGACGATCATTACCGTGTCGGCGCCAGCTAAACGCGAGCTCGTCAACGTGGTGACCGAGATACTCGCCGCATCGATCTCGTCGGCAAGAAGCGCTTGCAGAACCGTGGGACTATTGTTGATGGCGATGATTTCAGGTTGCACGCCCTGTTTCTGGAGGAGCTTGCGGTCTTCAATGGTCCAGATCGGGCTGTTGGTTGGGCTGAACCCGGCCCATGCGAGCCGCAATCTTTCTTGTGCCGCAGCTAGCGAAGCTGTTGTCAAAATGAACGCGAACGTCATCAGGACGAGTGACCCTCTGTAGCTCATTGGAATCCTCCTCTGTTCAGTTAGGCGCGCCGGGTGACATCATGCGCCAAAAAAAAGTGAGGTCAAGTCCGGCGCGCCGATATACGGCTCGCCTAGTGAGAGGCGTAATACTACCGGCGCGCAAAGGAATCCCTCGGTACTCGCTTCGCGCTACTCGGGAAATCGGCCTGTTGATCGTTGTCTGTAATGGTCCCGTGTTGAAGAACCAACGGCGCGTTTTCGTTCTGGCACTCGGAATGAGATTGACCAGCGTTTTTTCTCCTGCACCGAAGCGCAGTGCGCGTTGACTCAGAGAGGGGTTTGAGATACTAGAGGCACCGTTCTGAAAGAAAACGACTTATATGGCGAGCAAAGGAATACTTGTTACCGGCGGCTCGGGATTGGTCGGAGCTTACGCCGTCAAAACGTTGCTCGATCGCGGTGCGCGGCCGGTAATTTACGATGTCGCCGTCAATGAGCGCCTGCTCGATGCCGTTGGTGTCGAGCCCGGCAAAGTCGCGGCGATCCGTGGCGATATGATGGACTTGCCCGCGCTCATCTCCGCTCTACGAGATCATGATTGCGATCGGATCATTCATCTTGCCGCTTTTCTCGGTGAAGAAGTGCAGCGCCGGCCGTACAGCGGTGTGCGGTTGAATTTCATGGGAACGGTCAACGTTTTTGAAGCCGCGCGTCTGGAAAAAGTCTCCCGGATCGTGTTCCCGAGCTCAGGAACGGTGTACTTGGGATCGCTTGGCGAGGGTTTGCACAAGATCGATGAGACGATTCCCATGAATCCGCCGTCGATTTACGCTGCCACCAAAGCGAGCTGCGAATTCATGGGCCGCGCCTATGCCAAACGCTACGGGTTCGAATTTATTTGCCTTCGTTACACCGGTGGGCTCTACGGTCCCTCTCCGGCTGCGCTTAAAGCGACGCGCGAAATCGCGATTCAGCAGATGATTCGCGCTGCGGTGAAGGGCGAGCCAGCGAAGATCGGCTGGCCATACGGACCCGCGGAGATTCTCTATGGAAGGGATGCCGCCAAAGGTACCGTACTGGCGGTGCTCAAGGACAAATTCACTGACACGCTTTTTCACATCGGCAACGGAATTACGCTCAGCGGCGATGACATTGTTGCGGCAGTTCGCAAAGCTTATCCAGGATCGAACATCGAGCTCGTCAAAGAAAAAAATCCCATGCCCTATCCCGATTCCCGACTCGCCAGCGATTTTTCTCGCGCGAAAGAGCAGCTCGGTTACGAGCCCGATTATTCCATCGAAAAGGCGGTCCTGGATTACGGCGCAACGCTGAAGAAACTGGAGCATCTGTAAAGCTCGGCTTCCGAAGTGAAGTTCTCTCCGCCGACTACGTCTAAAGTCTAGGATATGAGGGTTCGCAGCTCGAAATACTGGCCGTTTGAACAAGGGGTAATGCATGCGAGTTAAACTGTTCTCATTTTCCGCATTGATATTCTTACTGACTTTTATTGCTATAGGCATGGCGGCTCAGGCGCCAAAGCCGAGCTACGATGAAAAAGCGGTGGCGAACTTTTACCGCGGTAAATCCATACGCATTATCGTGGGTTTTACCGCGGGCGGCGGCTACGATCAGTATTCCCGCCTGATCGGCAGGCATATCTCGAAATTCATTCCCGGCAATCCCAATGTCATCGTCGACAATATGACAGGGGCAGGAAGCATCATCGCCGCCAATCACATGTTTAATGCGGCGCCGAAGGATGGCACGGTCATCGGCAATATTTCGGGACCGATTATTTTAGAGCAACTGTTTGGCAACCCGGCTGTTCAGTTTGACATGGGAAAATTTCGTTATCTCGCAGTGCCAGTCAGCGAGACCTACGTTTTCATTGTGACGCACAAACCAGGCGTGACGAAATTCGAGGAGCTGCTGGGTCCTAACGGCAAGCAAATTACGGTCGGGGGTATCCCGGGCTCAACCGTGGAACACGCACCGGTGCTCGCTCGCGATGTGCTTGGCGCGAACTTGAAAGTCGTCCTGGGTTACAAGGGTACGGCGGATGTGCGCATGGCGATCGATTCCGGAGAAGTGGACGGATTCTTCAACTCGTATACTTCAGTCAAGATCACCTCCTTCGACAAAATAAAAAATGGCGAATGGCTCGTGCTGGCGCAATTTTCCGAAAAGCCGATCAAAGATCTGATCGTACCGAATGTGCCGACGATACCGCAGATTGCCAAAACCGACGAGCAGCGGCTGCTGTTGAAATTCGGCACGAGCACACCGAACGCCTTCGGCAAAGTCTACGTGGTGCCGCCTGGAACGCCGCCGGACCGAGCGGCGGCGCTCGAAGCCGCATTCGAAAACGTGTTCGCCGACAAAGAGCTGCAAGCCGATGCGGCCAAAGGTAAACTCGAAATCGATCCGACATTCGGCGAAGAGATACACAAGCTGGTGACGGAATTTTTGGGCATGAGTCCGGATCTCAAAAATAAACTACAAACCGCGCTGAAGGGTGGAAAAAAATAGCGACAAGATGGCCAAGAAAAAAGCTCGAGCCTGCGACAACCTTGCAGGGTCGGGTGAACAAATTTACCAAGGAGGTGACAGGGTATGAAGAAAAAAAGCTGGCTCACGATTTCTATTTTTGCCGTCACTGTTATGTTCGGCGGCATTTCGACGGCGGCACAGTCCCAATCACTCGACGAGCTGTACAAGGTAGCGTTGAAAGAGGGCGGCACTCTTAATTTCTACGGCACCTTAGCGCAGATCAATGCCGAGAGAATCTTGCCGGTCTTCGAAAAGCGCTTTCCAGGCATTAAAGTCAATCATGTCGATGCGACAGCGGATAAATTAGCAGCCAGAGCGATTACGGAGGCGCGGGGCGGGCGTGTGTTCGCGGACGTCTTCCAGATGGCGCTGGAAAACGTCCTGCAAGTTGTTGATCAGAAGCTGACGGTCGACTGGCTTCCTCCCGAAGCCGCGGCTTATCCGGCCAACTTCAAGGGGCAAAATTGGCTGGCGGCCGACTTAGTGATTATCACGGCAGCATGGAACACCAATCTGGTGAAGAAAGAGGATGATCCGAAATCCTTCGATGATTTGGCAAACCCGAAATGGAAAGGCAAGCTAATCGGCGAGCCGCGGGACGTCGAACTATTGATCGGTCTGTCCCGGCACAAATATAAAAGCGACGAAAAAGGTGTGGATTTCCTGAAAAGGCTTGCTGAGAACAACATTGAATTTCATAAAGGTCATTCCGAGCTCGCCGAATTTCTCGTCGCCGGCCAGGCTGCGGCGTGCGTCACCTGCTATGCGCACCACTATCCGCCACGGATCAAAAAAGGCGCGCCGCTTGGATATATGTTAACCGAAGGCATTGCAACGACTTTCCAGCACAGTGGGATCCGAAGCTTGGAATTCACGTGACTTGAAGTCGCGGC